>ERZ780094.186-NODE-186-length-27087-cov-4.045872_pt1 | contig 27087 bp, 20 predicted proteins | sample MGYA00511174_ERZ780094 | MGnify/ENA primary metagenome ERZ780094 (study PRJEB29588, sample SAMEA2148063) | human gut metagenome | biome: human gut; feature: human-associated habitat; material: faeces | place: Denmark | collected 2008/2010 ...
CTTCTGAAGCGGTGTTGCAAATGCGCCCCGGGTGCGGATGGACTGCCGCAGTAGCTTCATGTCTTCCGACAGAACGGGGAAGAAGCGGAAGATTACAGCGACGATCATAATGAGCCGTTCCGGCAGGTGCAGATTACGCAGCGCCGCCAGGGTACGGCTGGCTTCATTCCGCCCAATCAGCGTCCGCATGGAAATGCCGATGGCGATGATCCGCGGGAACAGCACCAGCATAAAGGAAAACACCGTGCCCGGCACTAGGGCGTTAGCTGCCCACAGCAGCCCAAAGCTCACCCCGCCTGCCAGCGCCGTTCCGAACCAGCCGTCCGCTGCGGTCAGCAGGATCAGTGCCGCATATGCGGCATAAACTAAGTGGTTGTTGGACATGGAGATCACGACCAGCAGGGCCAGCCAGTAAAGCAGCTTCGTCGCCGGGTGGAATCGCTGCTTATGCTGTTTTTTCGCAGGAGCATCGGAAGGATGGAAGCGCTCCATATATTGCCGTACCGCTTGCAAATCTCGTTCCGAATGAACGGGTAATTCTATTTCTGCATGCCCATCCGACAGCCCAATGCAGCGGTCACACGCACCTGCAATTAGCTCAGGGTCGTGGGTGATGATGAGAACAGTCTTTTCCTTCCGCATCTCCCGGATCAGCGCCGCGCACCTCTCCAGACTTTCCGCGTCCTGTCCCGCCGTCGGCTCGTCCAGTATGACGATGGGCTTGTCGGATAGATACGCCATCATCAGCGTCAGACGCTGCATCTGCCCGCCGGAGAGGGAAAAGGGATGCCGGTCGCGGCAGTCCCATAGATCCATACTTTTCAGCAGCGCTTCCGTTTTTGCTTCAAGCTCCGGTGTCACCGCATGGCCGTATTGCAGTTCGTGCAGGACGGAGCCTGTGAAGAACTGGAACTCCGCCTCCTGAAGGATGAACAGCACTTGCTTTTGCAGCTGCTTTGGATTTTGCGGCTTTCCGAAAAGCATTATCCTGCCGCCGGAGGGGCGGTAAAGCCCTGCAATCAGCTTGCCGATGGTCGTTTTGCCGCAGCCGTTTGCGCCCACAAGGCCGACAATCTCATGCTCACGGACGGAAAAGCTGACACCAGAGAGGGTATCTCCGGCCTTCCTACCGTATGTATAGCGGACATCTGAGACGGCAAGCACCGTCGGCGCGGTTTTCGGCAGCGGCTCTTTCTCCGGCACGGTGATCTCCGCAAGGTCGAGCGTGCGCAGAGAAAGTGTTTGTCTCCGCTCCGCCGAGAACGCCTTTGCCTCTGCGGCAGTGTATTTTCCTTTGATCTCGCCGTCTGCCATAACCCAAAATTCGTCGGCAATGTCGGCAAGATAGTAGAGCCGGTGCTCACTGAGCAGCAGCGTTTTGCCATGCTTTTTCAGGGCAAGCAGAATCTCTTTTAACTGCTGCGTGGCTGCAAAGTCCAGATTTGCCGTTGGCTCGTCCAGCAGAAAAATGTCCGTATCCATGGCCCATGCGGACAAGATGGAGATGAGCTGCCGTTCACCGCTGGACAACTCGTAGACATTGCGATCCTTCAGCCGCTCCAGATGAAAGATCCGGAAGGCCTCATCTACCCGCTGTCGGATTTTATCTTGCGGCAGACCGTGATTTTCAAGACCGAAGGCCACTTCATTAGAACTGTTCACAGTAAAAAACTGACTTCGCGGATCCTGAAATACCGATGCTGCCAGCTCACCGATCTCGCCGATACGCAGCCCGGCGGTGTCCTGCCCGTTCAGGCGGCAGAAGTCTTTTAGCTCTCCCTCATAAAACTGCGGTATCAGTCCATTGATGCACCGCAGCAGCGTGGATTTTCCGCATCCGCTTCCTCCGCAGAGCACCACGCAGCGTCCCGCCGGGATGCCGCCGCCGACCTGTCGGAGGATGGGCAGCTTTGCCTCCGCATATTGGAATTCAAATTCAAAATCTATCATCGCAAACTCTTTTCTTATTGGTTAGCCGTCTCTAACCGGCGGCCGTAAGAAACGGACGGATGGACCGTCCGAATCAACTTTTCGGATTTATTGCAAGGTATCGCATAGCTGCCGCCAGCCAGCGTTGGTGAAATCAAGGACTGCCTGTAAGCAGGTAAGCATTCTGCCTTCCTCCATATGCTGATCCAGCAGCTGGCGGAAGTACCAGAACTGCGAGCCCATCAAAAGGCGGATCGCATCGGCATTTGGCGCTTTTCCATAGATATGTGAAAAGAACTCTACCGTTTGTTCCGCTTTACGGTTCATCAGTTCATGCAGCATGGTTTCCATGGAGCTGCCATCGCTGCGGCAGAAAAACAAAGTGCAGTCGTCACGATGTTCGGTCAGCAGCCGAAAATATACTTGTTCCTCGGCGTTTATGGCGCGGAGGATATCCTCCGGCTGCGCACTGTGCTTTGCTTTTTCGTATTCTTCAGCGATGGGCGTAAACAAGGTCTTCATCGTCTCAAAAAAATCCTGAAGCAGACTGGCAAACAACGCGTCTTTGTTTTTGTACCTTGTGTAGATCGCTCCTGTGGTGACACCGGCTTTTTCGGCGATCTTGTGCAGAGAGGCTTTCTGAAAGCCGTAAGCAAGAAATTCCGAATAAGCAGCCTGAATGATCCCATCATCCAGGGAATGATCCCTATTGGCCATGTCTTCACTCCTCTGCGCCTAAATAATAACGTTATTATCGATAACGATGTTATTATAACATCTTTTTCACTGTTTGTCAATGAGAAGTCTGAAATGAAACAACAACAAATCTCGTCTCTTTTTGGTTTTTCTTTCATAAAAACCAACCAAACAGAGGTCTGTCCTCATCCGTTAGATTGTTTTCAGTAAAATGAAAGTATCACAAAAGGTCCCCAAAAGCAAGCATCCCAAACAGCATAAAAATGAGCCATTGTCAGCACCTGAAATAACCGCTACCATTAGTTTGTCCAAGACTAATGAGGTAGCAAAAAGGTGCTAAGAATGGCTCGAATCAAGTATATCAAAGTTCTCTACGAACGATTTGCCTCTCGGTTTTCGTTCCCCCTTGGAATTTGAAGGTCATCCGTCCATCGGCGTGAACGGTCACTGTGTCAATAGTGTTCAGCCAGAGCTTTTCGTCAAACTCGTTGATGGTGTCCAGCTCCTGCATCTCGAACATGAAAGCTCCGATGGCTTCCGCCTGGGCTTCCCGTGCAGCCTTTGTGGCGCGAAGCTGCTCAAGCTGTGCCTTGGCTTTTTCGTACCGCTCCACAAACCCGTTGTACCGAGCGGCGTATTCTTCCTGGTTCTGCGCCGTTTGCGAGTTCTATGCAATGCAGCGTTTTGCCAGTTCTGTCACCACATCGATCTCCTCAAGCAGGCTCTCGATTTCTGCATCAATGCCCGTGCAGTCTGTCAGCGTGGTTTGCATCAAGCGGCAGTCCTCAAGGATGCTGTCCTTGCTGTCGATAATGGCGTTGAGGGCAACCACGAACCCTGCTTTAATAGTTTCCTCGTCCAGGTGCGGTGTTTCGCATTTGCGCTCACCCTTGAATTTGCTGTTGCATTGCCAGATGACCCTGCGGTATTTTGAGGTCGAGTTCCAGACTTTTGAGCCGAAGTAGGAGCCGCAGTCACCGCAGATGATGCGTAAGGAGAAAATGCTCTTTCCACTGTATTGCCGGCTGATTCGCTTGCGCCGTGCAAGCTCTGTTTGTACCTTGTCAAACTCTTCCGGCGTAATGATCGGCTCATGGCTGTGTTCCACATAATACTGTGGCACCTTGCCCTCATTCTGTTTTTTCTTTTTCGTGAGGAAATCGACCGTGAAGCATTTTTGGCGGAGAGGATGGGATTCGAACCCACGGGCCCTTGCGGATCAAACGATTTCGAGTCTTTTATGCAACTGTGACGGGGGTGTCCGTTTTGGGACCGTTTCTGTAAGCCCCGTACCCGCCGCAAGCCGCTTGAAATCAGGCTTTTTCGCCCGGAAAGCCTTGCGGGACAGGCTTTTTTGGAAGTGGGTTCAAATCGGCATTTTTCCCGATTTTGGAGAGAAATGCGGGAAGATAGGAGAGAAAAATCGGGAGACGGCCATACACCGCAGAATAGAGCTTCCAACCGACGAAAATCTATTTTTGAGGTGTTACAAATGGATGTATTTCCAGTCAACTGGGACAGCGTTCCCGAGGTGATGAACAAGGAGCAATTTTTCCGCATCTGCCACATCAGCAAGTCCACGGCGCTACACCTGCTCAAAAGCGGCAAGGTGCCCTGCGAGTGGTCCGGCAAGAAAACTCGGTGCTATAAAATCCGAAAAGAGGATGTGAAAGCATATTTGGAGGAGCGGGCGATTTTCCCTGAACTTTATTCTGCGCCGAAGGGCTGGTACGGCACCCACTATGTGGCGAGGCTCTCCAAGGAGCTGCCGGAGGACACGCTGCGGCAGATGCACGGCTACTATGAAAAGCTGCTGCGCAAATACCCGGATGTGGTCACGGTAAAGGATGTGGTAACCCTGACCGGCTACACCCTGACCACCGTCCACAACTGGTGCAGCCGCGGGTCGCTGAAAGCCTTTCAAAAGGGACTGAAGTTCTGCATCCCGAAAATCTTTCTTGTGGATTTCTTCTGCTCCCTGACATTTCGCTCCATTACCCGCAAAAGCCTCTGGCATATCCAGACGCTGAACGAGTTCAGCAGGGAGATGAAGAAATAATATGCGATTCAGAAATTCGCACACTCGCACCTGCCTTTCGATTTTGGTAGACTGTAACCGAAAGGCAGGTACATTTTGCATTGCAGACCTGCCGGGGAAATTTTGAGTGGGAGGATCACATATGAAATCACTATTTGAGCAGTTGGGCGGCACTTACACAAGGCGGGGCGACTACTGCCTGCCAGATGTTTGCTTACCGCCCGAAGAAGAACGCCCCATCGGCGTTTACGGGCAGCGGCGGCGAGTTTATCTGAAGAGGCATCACCGGATACTGTATTATAACCTGCTGACCGCCGGGACGCTGGGCGGGCACCTCGCAGACATTGAGGAGCAGGCGCAGGAACTCTTTCTTCGGCTGGTAGAACAATACGCAGACATCGAGGGCGTGACGGAGGCCTTGAAAGCCGATGACCCGATGGCGTGGGTGCGGAAGATGAACGGCATCCGAAACCGAGCGAACGAGATCGTGATGCAGGAAATCGTATATGGGTAACGAGCAAGCGGGGGTCGATGACCTCCGCTTGTTTTGCGTGTAGAAAAGAACAATGCTGTTTTGAAACGACATTGTTCCGAACTTTGTTGACATTGTTCTTTTGCCCGGGTATAATGTACTTGTGATTTTATGCGTGGAGGTATCCCCTATGGCTGAAATGATCTCGGTAAGAGAGGCGGCAGTGCGCTGGAATATAACGGAGCGGAGAGTTGCGACGCTCTGCAAGAATGGGAGAATCGCCGGTGCGAAAAAGCAGGGCAATCGTTGGCTGATCCCCGCTGATACGCAGAAGCCGGCGGATCAGCGGCTCAAGACGGGCGCTTTCCGCAAGACGGAGCGCGCGCCGAAGCTGCCCCTGCCCATCGGCGTGTCCAACTACTGCCTTGCCTCGTCGGAATACTACTACATCGACAAGACGATGATGATCAAGGACTTCATCGACGAGCGTCCGATGGTGACGCTGTTCACCCGCCCCCGGCGCTTCGGCAAGACGTTGAATATGGATATGCTGCGCACTTATTTTGAAAAGAGTGACAAGGATACCTCCGTTTACTTCCGGGATAAGAAGATCTGGGCCTGCGGCCAGAAGTACCGGGATTATCAGGGCAAATACCCCGTGATCTTTCTGACCTTCAAGGATGTGAAGTTCGACACTTGGGAGGAGACCTTTGCGGCCATCCGGGATATTTTCGCAAAAGAGACCCGGCGGCACAAGGAGCTGCTGGTTAGCGATAAATGCGACGAGTACAGCAAAAAGTCCTATGAAAAGCTGGCAGACGGCAAGGTCAGCGAGGTAGAGCTGGCTTCGGCACTGCTGGATCTGTCCGGTATGCTGCACAAGCACTATGCCGTTGCGCCTATTATCATCATCGACGAGTACGACACACCCATCCAGCAGGGCTACCAGAAGGACTATTACGACAAGGTCATCCGGTTTATGCGGAACCTGTTTTCCGGCGGTTTCAAGGATAATCAGCACCTGTCCTTCGGCTTCCTCACCGGCATTCTGCGGGTGGCAAAGGAGAGCATCTTCAGCGGGATGAACAACCTGTCCATCAACTCCGTGCTGGACAACAAATACAGCGCCTACTTCGGCTTCACCGCCGACGAGGTGATGGAGATGGCGGAATACTACGGCGCTGCCGATAAGTACGACGAAATTTGCCAATGGTACGACGGCTACCGCTTCGGCAAGACGGAAATTTTCAACCCGTGGTCGGTGGTCAACTACTTCAGCAACGAGTGTGAGCCGAGGCCCTTCTGGGTCTCCACCGGCAACAACGATATTATCGGGGAAGTGCTTGCCCAGGCAGATGAGGAGATTTATAACCGTCTGACCTCCCTGGTCAACGGCGAGACCTTCACCACCTTCATCGACACCGGCGTGATCTATCCGCAGATCAAGAGCAATCCCTCCACCATTTACAGCTTCCTGCTGGTGACCGGCTATCTGAAGGCACTGAAAACCACGCCCTCCTTCAGCGGCGATTTTATGTGCGAGGTTTCCCTGCCCAACCGGGAAATTTCTCTGGTATATAACAAGGAGATCTTGCAGCGGCTGGAGAATCTGATCCCGCCGTCCACGGCGATTTCCGTTCAGGAGGCCATCTTCTCCGGCGATAACGCACGGCTGAAAGCGCAGATCCAAACGCTGCTGACCCAGTCGGTCAGCTCCTTCGATACCGCCGGGAAGAACTTCTACCACGGCTTTATGCTGGGGCTGTGCGCCCTGCTGGGCGGCGCTTTCGTGACCTCCAACCGGGAATCTGGCGACGGGCGCTATGACATTCAGCTGAAGCCCACGCAAAAGGGACTTCCGGGCATCCTGATCGAGCTGAAAGCGGAGAAAAATTGCAGCGACGAGCAGCTGAAAAAGCTGTCCGAGACGGCCTTGCAGCAGATCAACGACAAGAAATACGAAACCGAGCTGACGACCGCCGGGGTCAGGACGATTTATAAATACGGCGTGGCCTTCAGCGGTAAAAAGGTCGAAGTGGCAGTCAGATGAGGAGTGAGAATTCCAAAGTATCAAATTGATACTTTGGCGAAATCCAAAAGTGCCAGCACGGTGGTTCCAAAGTGCCAAATTGGCACTTTGGGGATGTACTTACATCGAATGCTAAATGAATTAACAAAAATTGAGGGAGACTGCTTATGAAGTCAAATTTTGATTTTCTGAATCGATACTGGCCTGCATTGGCACAGATTGGCGCAACCGCAGAAACCTATGTCTATTCTGATCCCAATGCCTGTATCTATAAACTCGGAATGTTTGCCGAGCGCTTAGTGCAGGAGATCCTTGTCTTTGAGCACATTGCGGAGCCGGCTGTTGACAACACCCACGCAAATCGAATTCGCATTTTGAAGCGAGCCGGTTTATTGCCGCACGAAATTGACAACACGCTATATGTTCTTCGCAAGACAAGAAACTCGGCAGTACATATAGGTACGGACTCCGTGGACGAAGCAAAGACATTGCTATCCTTGACATACAATCTTGCTGTTTGGTTTATGGAAACCTATGGAGACTGGGGATATATTGCGCCTGAGTTCGTTATGCCGAGCGAGACCACGCACAAAGATTTGGAATCCGTTATTGCCGAGCAGGAAAGGAAAATCGAGGAATTGACGAAGCAACTGGCCGTGGTCAAGACCGCCGCTTCGGGCAAAACGCAGAAGGAGCGCGCAAGGCGGTCAGAATCTGTCTCTGCTATGATGAATTGGAATGAGGCGCAGACCAGATGCTTGATTGACGAGCAGCTTCGTCTTTCTGGTTGGGAAGCTGATACGCAGAACCTGCGCTACAGCAAAGGAACGCGTCCTGTAAAGGGGAGAAATATTGCCATCAGCGAATGGCCTACCAATTCGGCCTTTTACAAAAACGGGTATGCGGATTATGCATTCTTCGTTGGCGAGAAGCTCGTAGCATTGATGGATGCAAAAAAGATGTCGGATGATGTGGCATCTACCATCGATGTGCAGGTAAAGGACTATGCTGCACATATTAAGCCGGAGGATATTCCACATACGGTTGGAAACTGGAATGGTTATCAGGTCCCCTTCCTCTTTGCTTCAAATGGCAGGGCGTATTTAGAGCAGCTGCGGACGAAGTCTGGTATTTGGTTTTTGGATGTCCGGGAACAGGAAAATCAACCGTATCCTATTCGGAACTGGTTTAGCCCAAGTGACCTGATGGAAAAACTTGGTCAGAATACAGCGGCGGCCAATCAGGCGCTGGCTGCAGCAGATAATTCGTTTATGACAGATCCTAATGGGTTGAATCTGCGCGACTACCAGATCAAGGCCATTGATAAGGCAACAGAGGCAATCGTTGACGGCAAGAGAACGGCCTTGCTTGCAATGGCCACCGGAACGGGCAAAACCCGTACTGTTCTGGGGCTTATCTACAAGATGCTGGAATCCAAGCGTTTCCGTCGTATTCTTTTCCTTGTGGATCGAGTGTCCCTCGGTGAGCAGGCAATGGACACCTTCAAAGATGTCAAGCTGAAGGAACTGCTGACGCTGGACAAAATATATGAGATCAAAGCGATCGATGACAACATCATCAATCTGGAAACCAAGGTCAGCATTTCAACGGTGCAGGGGCTTTTGAAACGCACGATTCTGGCAGAAGAACCGGATTTGATGCCCGGTGCATTTGATTTGATTATTGTGGACGAAGCCCACCGAGGATATATTCTTGACCGTGAAATGACGGAAGAAGAAATCCTCTACGATAATCAGGATGATTATATGAGCAAGTACAAGCAGGTTATCGAGTATTTCGATGCGGTGAAAGTTGCCTTGACTGCTACGCCCGCCCTGCACACGACCGAGATTTTCGGAGAGCCGGTCTATACCTACAGCTACCGTGAGGCGGTTATCGATGGGTGGCTGGTGGATCACGACCCTCCATATCTGATTAATACGGATTTTATTGAAAATGACGCACAGTTCAAGAAGGGTGAAACCTTGGCGCAATATGACCCCAACACCAATGAACTTTTGAACGGTGCAGTTTTGGACGATGAAATGGATTTCGATGTGTCGGAGTTCAACCGCAAAATTGTTCTGCCGGATCATACCCGCAAGGTGCTGGAAGAAGTTTCGACCTACCTGAATCCGGAAAGTGGAGAAAAGACGCTGATTTTTGCGGTGAATGATGCACACGCTGACCGTATTGTGGATACGCTCCGAGAGATTTACAAGCCCTATGGCATTTCCAATGATGCCATTATGAAAATCACGGGTAAAACTGCCGGCGGCAACAAAAAGAAGATTTTGCAGGTGATCAAGCAGTTCAAGAACAACCAGTACCCCAACATTGCCGTAACAGTCGACCTGCTGACTACCGGAATCGATGTGCCGGCCATTTGTAATTTGGTGTTTATGCGCAAGATCAACAGCCGGATCCTCTTTGAGCAGATGCTGGGACGCGCTACTCGCCTTTGCCCGGAAATCGGAAAGACGCACTTCAATATCTTCGATGCAGTTCGCGTGTACGAGGACTTGGACGACACTTCCAATATGAAGTCAGTCTCCGTCAGCAAATCAATGGCTGAATTGTTGGAGGATTTGTTCCGTCCGGGTGAGGTCAGCAAGCAGCATGTCAAAGATCGCATTTTGGCAAGATTGCAGCGTAAGAGCAACAATCTGACCGATGAGCAAAAGTATGATGTATCCGAGCGTTTAGGCGGAAAAACAATTCGGGAATATGCGAAGGAATTGAAAAGCTGTACAGAGGAAGCTTTTGTGCGACGCTGCCGGGAGGATAAGGATTTCCTGCTTTGGTTTGACAACCTGAAGGGCAAAAAGCGCGGACATTACTATTCCGAAAAGGAAGATACTCTTTTGGAAACGACCCGCGGCTATGGTGACACGGAAAAACCGCAGGATTATCTGGACTCTTTTGTGGCCTATGTCAATGAGAACAAAGACCGTATCGAAGCGATCCGCATAGCCTGCACCCGCCCCAGCGATATGACCCGGGCGCAGCTTCGGGAGTTAAAGCTGGAACTGGATAAGGAGAATTTCACCGAGAGCAGCTTGAATGAAGCGGCCAGTGCGGTGAGCAATGAACGGATCGTGGCAGACATTATCGCCTTTGTTCGTCGGGCTGTACTTAAAACGCCGCTGGTGAACCACGATGACCGCGTGAAAATGGCCTTTTCTAAACTGATTTCGGCGCATCACTTTAACAAAATGCAGCTGGATCTGCTGGAAAAGATCAAGGTATATATGCTTCACGAGAGCATCCTCAATACCGAGACCTTTGAGGCACCGGCGTTCAAGATGGATGGCGGTTTCGCACGCTTTAACAAGAAGTTTGGCGGGCAGCTTGCGGAGATTATCCGCGAGATCAACACTTATATTTACGAAGGAGCAGCTTAAATGAGCACGCAAGATATTGTACAGAAACTTTGGAACCTCTGCAATGTGCTGCGGGATGACGGTATTACTTATCACCAGTATGTGACAGAGCTGACCTACATTTTGTTTTTGAAAATGGCCGATGAGACCGGTGCAGATAAGGATATTCCTGAAGCATATCGTTGGGGCTCTTTGACCAGCCGTTCCGGCATTGACCTGAAAAAGCACTACTATACGCTGCTCAGCAAGCTGGGCGAAGAATCCGTTGGCCGCGTGGCGCAGATTTACGCCAACGCATCCTCCAGCATCGAGGAGCCGAAAAACCTCGAAAAAATCATCACGGAGATTGATAAGCTGGACTGGTATGAGGCCAAAGAGGAAGGTCTGGGCGACCTGTATGAAGGACTCTTGGAGAAAAACGCCAATGAGAAGAAGTCCGGTGCCGGTCAGTACTTCACCCCTCGTGTGCTGATCGATGTGATGACGGAGCTCATCAAACCCCAGCTGGGCGACAAGTGCTTTGACCCGGCCTGCGGTACTTTTGGCTTTATGATTGCAGCCAACCGCTATGTCAATGCGAATAACGATATGTATGCACTCTCTGACCGTCAGGCAGATTTCCAGCAGAATAAAGCGTTCAACGGTGTGGAGTTGGTGCACGAAACCCATCGCTTGGCATTGATGAATGCCTATCTGCACAATATGAATGCCAATATCACATTGGGGGATTCTCTCGCACAAAGCGCCAAGGGATTGAAAGATTTTGATGTCATTCTGACCAATCCGCCCTTTGGCACGAAAAAGGGCGGTGAGCGCGCCACCAGAGATGATATTTCTTTCCAGACCTCCAACAAGCAGCTGAACTTTTTGCAGGTGATCTATCGCAGCCTGAAGGCGGACGGCAAGGCCCGCTGCGCTGTGGTGCTGCCGGATAATGTGTTGTTTGCTGCCGGTGACGGTGCCAGCGTGCGCCGGGAACTGATGAATTTCTGCAATCTGCATACCATTCTGCGCCTGCCTACCGGCATTTTCTATGCACAGGGCGTCAAGACCAATGTGATGTTCTTTACCCGCGGGACAACCGAGCAGGATAACACCACCGAGGTTGCATTCTACGATATGCGCACCAATATGGACAGCTTTGGTAAGACCCGGCAGCTGCGCAAGAGCGATTTCGCCGAGTTTGTGGCAGGGTATGAAGACCCGTCCAAGCGCACCGGCGAGCGCTGGAGCAGATTCACTCGTGAGGAGATCGCCAAGAACCCGGACGATAGTCTTGACCTTGGCTTGATTCGTGACGACTCCATCGTGGATTATGACGATCTCCCTGACCCTGTAGAAAGCGGCGAGGAAGCGATTGCAAATTTGGAGGAAGCGGTCGATCTGCTGAAAAGTGTTGTGCGTGAGCTTCGTGCTCTGACGGAGGAAAAGTGATGGCAAGAGCAAAAAAAGAAGCCGCCCTCACGCCCGAAGAGCGTTTGCAGGCAGCCCTGGTGCCGGATTGGGCGTGGCCGTACAAGCTGCCGAAGAATTGGTGTTGGGTGTATGCACCACACATATTCGATATAGAATATGGAAAAGGTTTGCCAACAAAGCAGTTATCCGATACCGGATATCCTGTTTTTGGAGCGAATGGTCAGATTGGATTTTATTCTGAGTATATGTATAAAGAACCTCAGGCATTAATGAGCTGCCGAGGAGCTTATAGCGGTACTATGAACAAGTCACTACCATATTCGTATGTAACAAGCAATTCACTTATTATTTCAAGTCCACGCGGTCTGATGGGTACGGACTGTATATACTATTTATTTTCGGCGCTTAATGTATCTGAATTAATTTCAGGAACTGCTCAACCTCAAGTAACAGTGCAGGCATTTGATGGATTTCCCATCCCATTGTCCCCTCTTGCCGAGCAGCAGCGCATTGTTGACCGCATTGAAAGTCTGTTTGCCAAGCTGGATGAGGCCAAGGAAAAGGCACAGGCCGTGGTGGATAGCTTTGAAACCCGCAAAGCCGCTATTCTCCACAAGGCCTTCACCGGTGAACTGACTGCGAAATGGCGGGAAGAACACGGTGTGGGGATGGATAGTTGGGAACATCATCAATTCTCGGATTTGTGTGCTATTGTTCGCGGCGGTTCACCAAGACCTGCAGGCGATCCCAGATACTATGACGGCAATATTCCGTTTATGAAAGTTGCTGATATTACTCGAAATGATAGTCCGTATGTATCAAAGGTGGAGTACTCAATCAAAGAGGAAGGGCTGAAGAAAACACGAATGGTTGAGGCAAATACCTTGTTGCTGACCAATAGCGGTGCAACATTGGGTGTTCCTGCGATTACTACCATTAGGACAACATTTAATGACGGAATTGCGGCATTTATTGGGCTTGATATTGACAGCCTTTTGTTTTATTACTATTTTTGGACGAGTAAAACGGCTTTTCTGAGATCTATCAATATGGGAGCTGCACAACCCAATTTGAACACCAAGTTGATCGGTGAAGTTGAGATTGATGTTCCTCAAACTGCGGAACGGGTAGAAATTGCGCGCGTACTAAATGCCTTACTATCGAAAGAGCAGCAGGCAAAAGAAGCCGCTGAAGCAGTCCTTGACCAAATCGACCTGATGAAAAAATCCATTCTCGCCCGTGCCTTTCGCGGCGAACTGGGTACGAATGACCCAAGCGAGGAGAGCGCGGTGGAATTGCTGAAGCAACTCAATTGATATAATTGGTGATAACGAGAACAGAAATGAGGGATGATAGTGCTGGATCAAACAAATGCAAATATTGAAAGACATATCAAAACCCACACAGAGCGTTCCGATGATGACCGTGCGGCAGTATCTGTTTTGGAGACATTTCTTCGTTCAAATGGGAGAATCAACACTTCTTTTGCATCAGATGATAAGTGGCCCAATCACGATAACACTTTTGAGTTTGTTCCAAACCCGGAAATTTCGAGACGCCCCGTGCAAACTTTCTATGTCCAAATAAAGGGAACACGCAATTATACTGAGCGCGAGGGTGTTATCAAGTACACACTAAAAGATCTCGCTTTTCCTGCTTTTATATGTGACAGAGTATCTCTTGATCCGGGAATTTTGTTTGTGATTCTCAATCCCGCTGAACGTGGGAATGAGAGAGTATTTTGGAAGTATATGTCGCCCAACTTCCTCAACAGTATTGATTTTGCAAAAGGCAGTATGACAGTCAGTTTTTCACCGGAAGAGGAAATCTTGAACGACGACGAAAGTGTTTTAGCTTTTTGCGAGAGGTTAGAAGAAATTGTCGAACGGCATTCCTTTGTAAACCAATTGGAGCGGCATAGTTATTCTTTTGAAGAAGCTAAGCGAATTGTCGAGGCCTGTGATGAGGAAATCACGGAAAGCATTGACAATTTAAGCATTCTAAATAAGAACCGCGATAATATTTCACGGAGAATTCTGACGAGATTGAATGATCTGTGCATTTCAGCATTACTGTTGAATGCAATGAAAGATGGCTATCAAAATCCCAGCGCCGGCTTTGCGTGGGAATACTCACTCTTAAGGGCAAATACAAAGTACTTAGGAAATTTTTGCCGAGGATTGCAATATATTGGGCGTCGAATTCCCGAGGAGGGTCAAGCAGAACGACTAATGCTGAAGTACTATAGCTTTATGTGGCAGATACGCCAATCGCTCTACGAAAACTACGGCATCACCGTGCTTCAGAACTTGGAGAAATTTCAGGAATATACCGGAACTGATGAACTGGATAAACAATACTATGAGTTGGTGGCGAACGCTTTCTCAAACCCAAAAACTGAGCAGAAACATAACAGTAATACGAGGTTTTATATTCAAAAAAGGACTCCGTTTTATGTCGGTAAAGAGCGTTATTTTGAGGTAACACTGCAGCAAGCGGACATCTATGCGTCAAAGTATAACCGAATTACAGCATATACCCAGCTTGACATTTCTACAGGCTATTCTGTCCAAATCGACTATGTCCCATCATTCATTAATCTCTGGGGTGTCGATACAGAAATTAAAATTATCACAGCTTGGCGTGTTTCGGTAGATCCCAAATGCTTGAACAAGCTTGGAAAGATACTTAATATGCGCCTTCAGCTTTCTTCAAAATATGGAGAATATGATGCCCTGATGAGATTCCTAACAGAAACAGGTATGGATTTTCTGGAAATGATTGATCTTCGGGAGATACATTTCTCGCATCTTTTGGAGTCGGTTTACAATAAAACAAACACCTCTTATTTCAAAGATGTCTTACAGCAGTTGCGGGATAACTATTCTACAGGTTCAACACGCTTCGGACGATATACAGTTCGATATCTGTTACTGAATCTGCGTGAAGATCTTTTGGAACGCGTTATGCCGTCTCAGTTTAATCCGCAATGGAAATGCAGGGATTTATACCTATCCAAAAAATGCTTTCCGTTTGAGCGTAACCCACTTGCTTCTGATTTAGCAGACAGTAAAACAAGTCAACTAAGTCAAGCCAAGTACTTAGCCAGAGTAGTTGAAAAAGAAAAGACTGAGATCGCTGTTCCATACTGGTCTATTGTAAAGTCTATGCAAGATACCGGCGAAATTTACTGCAATCTTGGTGGAGACTTAACCGAACAGGCAATCCAGAAATATAATGATTGCTTAGACGATTGGGAAAGACAGAAAGGGTATGAAATCATTTCGGATGGAAATGTTGCTTGTATTGCAGCATATGAAGCTTCGACGCTCTTTATTTTGAATAAACTACTGGAACTATCGCAGCTCCCAAATAAAGGCCAAAAAGAAGTTAATGAAAGATACTTGAGAGATTGCAATATTGCTTTTTCTGATCCTAAAAAAGAAGAAACTCTTAAATATGCTTTTGTAAACTCCCGCGTACTTCTTATTTACGGAGCTGCCGGTACCGGAAAAACGACCCTAATCGATATGATCTCGACAATGCTGTCTGGGCGTCGGAAATTGTTTCTTACCAAAACACATACGGCCTTGCAGAATCTGCAGAGGCGAATTAATAATCCGGGGGCTGATGCCAGTTTTGTAAGCATCAATAGTTTTACGAAGAGAGTAAACCTTCCTGATTATGATGTTATCTTTGTAGACGAATGCAGCACCATTGATAACCGTGCAATGAAGGTATTCCTCGAGAAAATGCGCCCGGATACATTCTTAGTACTTGCGGGAGACACCTATCAGATAGAATCTATTGATTTCGGTAATTGGTTTACTTATGCCAAGGATATTATTAAGACTAAAGGTTCGAATGTTGAACTCGTAAGCACTTGGAGAACAAAGGATCCCGGTTTAATTGAGCTTTGGAACGAGACTCGAAATAAGGGTGCGCTAATAACGGAAAAACTTGTTATCGACGGCCCATTTTCTGAAAATATTGGCGAAGGAGTGCTCTATTCCGAGATAATGGATGAGGTGATTTTATGCTTGAACTATGATGGAAAATTTGGCTTGAATAATATGAATAGCTATTTCCAAAATGCTAACACAGAAACGGCTGTTGTCTGGAGAGACTGGAAATATAAAGTTGGCGATCATATATTGTTCAATGACATGGACAGATTTTCTCTGCTCTATAATAATTTAAAAGGGCGAATTGTCCAAATAGAACTGTTCGACAGTAGAATCAGATTTACAGTAGATGTAGAGATCCCGTTAACAGAGCAAGATTGCCAAAACGATGGCATAGAATTCATCGATATAATTGATGATGTGACCCGAATACGATTTGATGTATTTGATTTTGAAGAGGAAATGGCAGATGAAGATCGCAAAAAAACCATCGTACCGTTTCAACTTGCCTATGCGGTTTCAATTCATAAAGCGCAGGGCTTAGAATATAGGTCAGTTAAGGTTGTTATTCCGAGTAGCAACGCTGAAAAAATAACACACGGCATTTTCTATACAGCAATTACGCGTGCAAAAGAAAAGCTAAAAATCTACTGGAGTTCTGAAACGATGCAAGAAGTCGTCGCTGGATTTTCGATAGACACTTCAAGGCAAAAAAGTTTGGCAATTATTAAAGAGAAACTGAAGCAGGACAAGAATACTTAGAAATAGGGCACCGACCGCTTGGCCGGTGCTCTATTTCTATATGAGTCACCTATAAGTCAATAGTGATTATCAGCCGTCCTCCCATCATCGGGAGGGCGGCTTTTTTGCGTCTTGATAGAAAAATTGAGAAATTTCTCGAAAACACCCTGCCAAACGGCACCCCTTATTCAGAGTAAGTAGAAGGGTCCTTTTGAAAAATTGAGGGGACTTTTCAAATTACTTTGCCAAAATCTCGAAAAAGTTCCCAATTGGTTAGTAGGAAGGCCCTGAAAAATTTCCTTCAAAATCCTATTTGTTATTTGCCAGAAAAGTTCCCAGTTGATTAGTGGTAGGGGTACTTAAAATTTTTCTTCAAAAATCCATTTTATTTTTGCCTGAAAAATTCCCAATTAAGTAGTAGAGGGGTTCGCAGAAAAATTCTCAAAAGTTTTTTCGTTCAAATCCGAAAAATTTTCCCAGTTGGTTAGTAGAGAGGCTTTCAAAGGAAATTTTCAAAATTCCTTCGTACAAATCGAAAAATTTTTCCCAGTTGATTAGTGAGGGGGTTAAAAAACAGGCCTTCTCGCTGGCTACCTATTGAGGGGACTGTCTCCCTGTGTACCTTGAAAAATGAATCGCCGCCTCCAAAGGATATGCTTCCGGCAAGTGCCGCCACGACTTCCCGATAATTCAGGGCTCCCGCAAAATCGAAGATTTTGTGGGAAGAGGAGCAGCAGTGAAACGAATGAGCTTTCACACGAGTGCGGAAGCGAATGATATGGAACTTGCTGCGACGAGAGCGCACCAAAGAAGCGATACGCCGTGGTGAGACTCCGGGGCAGGAACGATGCGGATGAGCGGCAGCAAACAAAAACCGCCGCAGAAATGCGGCTTCAGAACAGACAAAGGAGGTTCAAACCTATGAAGAAAGGAGAGCTCAGAGAGCTTTATCAGATGATGTTTCCGGAATACCCGGACATCGTGACCGTCAAAGATCTTCGGGAGATGCTGGGCATCAGCCGCAAGCTGGCCTACAAGCTGATCGACTATGGGTACATCCACGCCGTGAAGATCGGCACGACGCTGAAGATCCCGAAAATCAGCGTCATCAACTATGTAATGGAGAAAGAGGTGAAGAAGGTTGGATGAGATCAAACGCCTGACGCCCGCCCAAAGGGCACGCTGTAACCGGTTAATCCGGCGGCTGTGCGCCAACTATGATGGCGGCAATTGCATGCCGCTGGACGACGAGGGCTGCGTGTGCGTGCAGACGATTTCCTATTCGCTGCTGTGCAAGTACTTCCGGCGGGCGGTTCTGCCCGCCGACAAGGCACTCTACGCCGATATTTACCGGCAGCGTACACGGACTTGCGAACGGTGTGGAAAGCCCTTTGCACCCAGTAGCAACCGGCAGAAATACTGCCCGGAATGCGGGCGCTCCATCCGGCGCAAGCAGAAGGCGGACTCGGCCAGGCGGCGGCGCAGCGTCGAACATTAAGCGCCGAGAAAGCCTTGATTTCCGGGGCTTTTTTGAGGGAAAAGCGGGTGCGGGTGGCCGTTTCCATCTGCACCTGTCAAAATCCATTTCTAACATTCTACAAAGGAGAAATTTCTATGGGTAACAAACTGAAAACCGTGGACGCAGAGACCTTGCTGTCCACGCCGATGAGCAAGACGATGTTCATCGTAGACGGCCTTATTTCGCAGGGTGTCAATGTCATCAGCGGCGCCAGCAAGATCGGCAAAAGCTGGCTGATGCTGTGGCTGGGGCTGCAAGTGGCGCAGGGAAACTCTATTTGGGGGCTGCCCACACTGCAATGCGATGTGCTCTATCTGAGCCTTGAGGACACCCAGCGCCGCATCAAAGACCGGCTCTACAATCTTACCGACAACGCCCCGGACAACCTGTATTTCGCCGTGACCTCCGGGCTGATCGGCGGCGGGCTGGAGGAGCAGATCACGGACTTTCTGACCGAGCATTCCGCTACCAAGCTGGTCATCATTGACACGCTGCAAAAGGTGCGGGACTCCAAGGGCAGCGCCGGAAAGGCAGGAATGTACGGCAACGACTACGACGACATTTCCTCCATCAAACGCATTGCCGACGGCTTCAACATCGCCATTTTGCTGGTGCATCACCTGCGAAAGCTGCAAGACAGCGACGATCCCTTTAACGATGTCAGCGGTTCCACCGGCATCATCGGCGCTGCGGACACCAACTTCATCCTGCGCCGTAAGCGCAGCGGAAACGTCGCTACGCTGCTGGTCAGCGGGCGGGATGTGGAATATCAGGAGCTGACCTTGCAGTTTAACGACCTTGTCTGGGAGCTGGTGGAGCGCAAGAACAGCGAGGATATTCACAAGGCAGAGCTGCCGAAATTTCTGTTTCGGGTGGTGGACTTTATGGAGTGCCGCACCGAATGGCATCCGCTCCCGATGTTTGAAGCCACCCCGAAAAACTGCGAAGCCTTTCGGCGGTGGCTCGATTCGCAGTGGGCAGAGCTGCCGGAGGCTCTGCCCACGCAGACGGCGGCGGAACTTGTCGGACACAGCCCGCAGCGCATCTACGAATGGATACGGGAAGAAGCCTTAACCGGCATCAAGCTCGGCTCTATACAGTACTGCGCCAAAGCGGAATTTATCGGCTTTATGGCGTCACCGCAAAGGCTGGCGCACCCGCGCACGGAAAAATATAAGGAACTGATTCGGAAATTCAAATACAACCGGCGCCGTGAGCGTGAAAACGAACAGCGGCGGCAGAAAAGAAAAATGATGAAAGAGAGTACATAATTTATGCCTCATCGGAAACGGTGAGGCAGCATTTTTTTGTTTCTGTCGGGGAGAACCGAGTGAACAGCGGAATACAATTCCCTTATTTTGCACCGTGTTTTAAGGGAAACGGAACGAAAATAAGGGAAAGCCTTTATTGGGGTCGGTTTTCGCAGTGTCAAAACCGCAGCCCCGCACATTTTGAATGAGGTGCGGGGCTGCGGTGTTCATTTATAACGATTTTTTAATCGTCCTCGTCTTCATCATCCCATGACGAAATAACGTGAAGTTCTCCGCTATCCATGTCCATAGCCATATTATCGCCCATGCGCATCATCATATTACCGTCGGAGTCGATTGCCATATTATCGGAAACGGTATACGCAAAATCGCCGTCGTCATAGTCGAAGAAATGCTTACTCATAGATTTGCCTCCTCAATCTTCAATAATCTCGTATTCCACACGGGAGCCTTTGACTCTGCGGGCGTGGTAGTGTGCACCGTTCGCTTTCCAGTGCGGGAAGTGATCTGCTTTTTTCTCGTTGGTATCACGATGGCAAATGATGATGTTTTCGAGGACATCGCAGCCGCCGGCGGAAAGCGGGCGGATGTGGTCAAGCGTCGGGTGATAAGCACTGTTCGGATTCCCGCAGGCGGATTTTTTCATCAGCCGTCCGGTATAATCATACGCCTCCTGCTTCGCACCGAAAACCCGGTTCCACACGTCTATGGTCTTATACTTTGACATTTTGAGTACCTCCTTTCAATGATTCTGCCTATATTATAGCGAACCGCTGAAAGGAATGGCAGGGTACAGATGTACCCTCGACAATATATTAAAGCAATTCTTTGGGCGAAACAGCAAGTGCATTTGATATATTTATGACATTTTCAAATGATGTTCCGCGTTTTTTCTTTTTCCATGCTTCAATGGTATCGTAACTAAACGGCACGTTTTTAGCTGCCTTTTCAATTGAACCGTGCTTGTGAATCAGAGCCTTGTAGCAATTGTGTGCAGCGCCAACGGGCCCGCATTTTTGATATCGTTCTAAAAGCTCCTGCAAGTCAAATATATCTCCGCCGGTGACTTGTTTCAGAGCATCGTATTTGTTTTCCTGCGTGACGGTTGTTCCGCTATCCGTCATCGCAACGAAGTGTACGCTTTTCCAATCGTTTGGAATAAGATACGGACTGTGCGTTGAGTAAATTACCTTGATACCTCGTCTTTCAAGTTCAAGCAGCTCTTTCAGAACCTCTTTTTGCGCAAGGGGATGAAGCATGGCGGCAGGCTCGTCAATAATAAACAGGTCGCCGCTTTCGAGTGTATTCTTCATAAAATAATATGTGAAATACCACCGTCTGCCGGCGCTTGTCGAATTCAGGTCAACGATTTCACCGCTTTTTTCGTGCAGCAGTATTGCCGGGATTTTCCCGTCGGACTGTTCGACCGAAATGCGGTCATACATGCCGTTTTCAAATTCGGGAATGTGTTCATTGAGGTATTTTTCAAATTCATTCAATGCAGCTTCGGACAGAGAAAAATCTTTGTTTTCGCTGATCTGTTTTTGAATTTCATCTTTATCAGGTCCGGTATAAACTCGGTTTAGATATGTTTGCAGAATCACGCGGGATCTATCGCTCCGGAAATACTCGCGCTCCTGTTTCTCTGCTTTGAAAATGACCTCGCTGCTTTCATTCCGCAGGAAAGCGCATTTTGCGCCGATGCAGTTTCGGACTTCACGGATAAATTTATAAAATATACTGCTGTTATCGGGAATTATTTGATCGTCAGTTAAGGCGGCTTTCAATCGCTTTGCCCGTTCGTCCAGTTCATGCAGCAAGGTGTTGATTTTCTCACAGGATGCTTTTGTCGCCTTGTTGATTTTTGTGATTTCCCGCTTTATCGCCGCTTCATTGACTGTAATGAATTTTTCCTCAAATGGGGCTAAATCGGGTTTTACATAATGGAGTTTGAATGAGAGTTGTTCCGGGTCATTTAAGCCATAATAATCGACATATCCGAATTTCATAAAGCTCTCTTCGGCAGCGAAATTCTGTTTAACAGAGTTTGCAAACTTTTCGGCTTCCTTGATCACCAATTCGACCCGACTCTTGAGAAAATCATAATTTGTCGTTGAATTTTTGAAATTTATGATCTGAAGCCCCTGTAACGGATGTTCGTTTTCACCGTACGCAATTTTGTTCAGCTGCTTTGTATATGTATCCAGAGCGTCTTTCAATTCGCCTGCAAGTTCGGAGATTTCGTCGATTTCCATTCTTAAAAGCGGAATTAGACATTCCGACTCGATTTGGTTTATCTTGCAGTCTTCTCCGGAGCAGGCGACAAATTCGCATTTTTCGTCAATACTTTTGCCGGGAAAAAGCCTCTCGACATCTTCCTTTTCAAGGCGGATATGCACTTTATATTTCAGCGGCAGTTCTTTGCGCATCCCGAAGTAATTGCCGTTTGCTTCCGCAACGGCACTCAGTGCTTCCAAAATATTGGTTTTTCCGCTTCCGTTCTTGCCGATCAGCACGGTCGGCAATCCGTTATAAAAGTTTATTTCAACCGGTTCTTTTATCGACTTGTAATTTGTAATTTCGATTTTTGTTATTCTCATATAAACCTCCGTATGCAATTGAGGCGTGTTTTCATACTTACCACAGATATAACTTTGGGGAACGAATTTGCAATTCATATCAAGACTTGTTCCCCAATATAGATACTGCTTAGCGCTCTATGGTTTTCCAACAGCGTTCTTTCATAAAGCCCGCAATTACAGAGGGGTCTTCGCCTTCATAATACTTCACAAGCAGTTTCTTGAACTCCGGAACTTCGCTTTCGGGAATGACCAAAAAACCTCCGCCATGAGCAATAAGATAGTGGTTTGCAAAGATAACAGAAGCGCGTTTATTGCCATCCAAGAATATCTGGGTCTTCATGCAGTAAAGACAAAGCCTGATGGCAATATTAACGGCATCGTCCTCTTCCTCGATGATCTCAAGAATTCTGTCTTTCACATCCGATTCATTCGGCAGGGGCGGAACATAAGACGAACCGCCTATGGTAACCGGAACACCGCGAATGCGACCGCCTTCTGCAAAAAAACCTTCATTGACAAGCCTTGCAATATAACTGAGCATATAATAGTCGGAACGGCTGGCAACTACATCACGGTCCAAAATAAACTCCCATGCGTGTTTCAAATTCAAAATTTTCTGCACGTCGGTAGCTGTCATACCGGATACTTTTCCGTTCTCTATGATCTCTTCCGTCTGAGGGAAAGATGTTGCAACACCCTCCAAAACAGCCTGGTCATAGATATTCATTTTCATATTGGCACGCGCAAAGGCAATGTTATTTATAACATCGGCGGAAAGGGCATCCTCGGAATAACCGGCTGCGGCAAGCTGCTTTTCAATGCTGCGAAGCGACCTTCTGATTTCACGGGCTTCTCTGGCATTGCGCAAAAGCAGATTATACAGTTCTTCGGTATATGCGCCTACATAAGTAGATGTCTGTTTTCCTGCTACGCGCTTTCTCACATAAAGGTATTTCCCATCGCCGCGCTCTTTGATTTCGGGTGTGCCATCATAAGGCATTAAGTTCAGTCTGGCATTGAGGTCGGCTCGACTTCTGAGCAATTCCTGTATTTCACTATATTGTACTGCCATTGCAGCTCCTCCTTTTGGGGAACAATTCTTTTAAACATTATATCAGAATGTTCCCCAACAGTCAATAAGCATTGGGGAACAATTTTGAAAGGTAATCTTTAATTTTTCTCCCCAATCTTGCGAATACACAATATAGTATGCCCTGATTTCAGAAGCAGCAGAAAATATGATCCTGCTTTGCATCCCTAATACTTTTGGTGGTTGTCCAACGAGGACTTCTTCGGCAGAAAAATAAAAAAGTACGGTATCATAAAACCGTCGATTTAGTAAGATGCGATTACATTACGGCAAGAAACAAAGAGGACGCACAGTACATTTTTCTTTCTGCCGGTTTGAACCCCGACCGCTAAAATCCACACATGACTTTTGGTGCGGTTGCCCGCAACCGGGTGTTTTGAAATTTGGCGATTTTTTGTCTGACGGAAATCTTTCTAACGCCGCAAAAAGTATGCAGGCATTAAAAAGCCTTATTTCACGCGGTGTTTGAAGATTTTTTATTCTAATATTCACGGGCGAAAAAGAGCATAAAATCGGCTCGGAAAATTGACAGAAACACAAAAAATAGAAACGAAAGAATTTTCACCGAATAGAAAAAACCCTTGAAAACACTGGGTTTTCAAGGGTTCCGTTGGCGGAGAGGATGGGATTCGAACCCATGTGCGATTGCTCGCAAACTGATTTCGAGGGTCGTGAAACAGCCAAAACCGCCCTGTATTTCCGCATATCTTCTTATAGGTTATCTGCGAAAAGCCTTGTAAACAAAGGCTTTTCTTGTATCTTGTGATTGTGGCGGTTTTTCTTTTTACAACCCTGTTTTTCACGTCCGGGCACCATTTGGGCACCACGGGCACCATTGAAGAAAAGGAGAATCCGATGAAAAACACTCTACTTGACAAAGGTATTATAACCCCGTCCGGCGAAATCAACAAGGACAAAATCAGCCTTGTCGCCGGAGCAATCACGCAGCCGTTCGCAGAAATGGTCTGGGTGACGACAGGCGGCGATATGGAAACTATCAACCGCCTTACCGATGTTCTCGTTTCCATGAACACCCCCGCAGACCGTGGCAAGCTGTTCAAAATCATCAAAATGCTGTATGGGCTTATGGGCTTACCGTTTTCCGAGGAAGCCGAGCCGATGGACGCCGCCCCCGACGTATTGGAATACTTCATCTTTTCCTTTACGGCAGATTTTGGCGAAATCATCAAAGACTATATCGCGGAAGCACAATAGAATACGCACACAGGCGGCGTTTCTCACTCCCACACAGGGAGAACAGAAACGCCGCTTTTTTCATGCCCTTATGTTACGCAGTAGAGCAGGAAAAAGCCTTGCGGCAAGCGGCTTTTGGGGCGTGGCTTTGACGGGGTAAGGTGTTTATACCTTTTCCCTTAAAAACGCGCTTCTACTGCGTAACAAAACCACAGCAAAGGAGTGATGAACAATGGCAGTTTTCCGTGTGGAACGAAACCGCGGCTATACCGTAATGAGCAACCACCATCTACGCAACAGGGACTTGACCTTGAAAGCAAAGGGGCTGCTTTCGCAAATGCTGTCCCTGCCGGACAACTGGGACTATACCCTTGCGGGGCTGTCCCACATCAACCGGGAGAAAATCGACGCGATACGCGAAGCGGTACGAGAGCTTGAAAAAGCCGGGTATATCGTCCGCAGCCGCGAACGAGACGAGAAAGGACGCTTGCGGGGCGCAGACTATATCATTTACGAGCAGCCGCAGCCACCTGTATCGGATTTACCTACATTGGAAAATCCAACATTGGATAATCCAACGTTGGAAAAACCTATGTTGGAAAATCCTACGTTGGAAAATCCAACGCAATTAAATAAAGATATATCAAGAACTGATTTATCAAAAAAAGAGAAATCAAATACGGATCTATCAAATACCCGTTCCATTCCTATCCTTTCCCCTTACCCCTCACCTTTCACAGAGGACGCAGCAGAGCCGGAACGGAAAGGAGCGGAAGCGAAAACGCAGAGCGCAATAGAGATTTACAGGGACATCATCAAGGACAATATCGAGTATGACATTCTCACACAGGACCCGCACATGGATAAAGACCGACTGGACGAAATCGTTGACCTCATACTGGAAACGGTATGCACAGCGAGAAAGACGCTCCGCATCGCCGGGGACGACTATCCGGCAGAGCTTGTCAAAAGCAAGTTTTTGAAGCTGACGAGCAGCCATATTGAATTTGTCCTTGACTGTATGCGGGAGAACACCACGAAGATCCGCAATATCAAGCAGTATCTACGGGCGGTGCTGTTCAACGCCCCGTCTACCATCGACAGCTACTATACCGCCCTTGTCGCCCACGACATGGCAAGCGGCGCATGGGCGAAGCCGAAAGGCGGCATACCCGATTACACCTGCAACGAGGGCGAAAGCCTGTAAAACCAAAGGAGGACAAGACTATGAAGCAGGGCGCATTGTTTTTTGACGAAACCGCTGACCGCTACGACATCCGCTTTGACCTTGCCGATTACTACGGCGGGCTGCATTGCGGCGAGTGCTTGGAGGTATTCACAGGCGGCAAGTGGAAGCCGACCCGCATGGAGTACGGCGACAACTGGTATCTTGCGGGTGTCCGCGCCGAGGACTTGAACGGCTTACTGGTGCGGATTTAAGCGGGGCGGCGCAGGCGGCGGACGCCCATTTCTTGCGCCCCAAAGCGGCGCAGCATATAACACCGCGAAAGGAGGACGGTAAATGCAAGATGAAATCAACGAAAAAGTCATTGCCTTATCCATAAGGACGACCAAACTCACCGCCGAAATGCTGCAAAAATCCATTCGCTTCATGCTTTCACAAATCAAAAAGCAGTTGGATAAGCCGGTGCAGCACCACGGCAAGCAGACCCTAAAACAGCTTATGAAGCAGAACGCAGGCGTAAGCAGCATCGAAATCACTGACAGCAATATCAAAGCCTTTGAGAGTACGGCAAAGAAATACGGCGTTGACTTTGCACTGAAAAAGGACGCGACGGAAAGCCCGCCCCGCTACCTTGTGTTTTTCAAGGGGCGCGACGCGGACGTTTTGACCGCAGCCTTTCAGGAGTTTTCCGCAAGGAAGCTGACGCAGGAACAAAAACCCTCAATCCGAAAGGCTCTATCGGCGTTTAAGGAAGCCGCAAAGCAGCTTAACGCTGACCGCCAAAAGGTGAAAAATCAGACAAGAGGGGGCATTGAGCGATGAAAAGCATAAATCTGAAAAGGCTGATACTTCTGAATCTCCCTTATCTGCTCTTTGTCTTTCTCTTTGACAAGGCGGCACAGGCGGCGCGACTTGCGCCGGGAGCTGACCTCTCCGGCAAGCTGCTTTCCATTGGGGACGGTTTCGCTGCCGCCTTTTCCTCATTCGCGCCGAGCCTGCACCCCGCAGATTTACTTGTGGGCGTTTTGGGCGCGGCACTGATCCGGCTTGTTGTTTACGTCAAAAGCAAAAATGCAAAGAAATATCGCCGGGGAAAAGAGTTTGGCAGCGCGAGATGGGGCAGCGCCGACGATATACGCCCGTACATCGACCCAGTGTTTGAAAACAATGTGCTGCTCACACAGACGGAACGGCTGATGATGAACAGCCGCCCGAAGCAGCCGAAGTACGCACGGAACAAAAACGTGCTGGTGGTGGGCGGCAGCGGAAGCGGCAAAACCCGCTTTTTCGTCAAGCCCAACCTGATGCAGATGCACAGCAGCTATCTCGTGTCTGACCCGAAAGGTACTCTCCTGCTTGAGTGCGGCAAACTTTTGGAGCGCGGCAGTCCGAAGCTGGGCGAGGACGGAAAGCCCGTTAGAAAAAACGGAAAGATCGTCTATGAGCCGTACCGTATTAAGGTGCTGAATACCATTAACTTCAAAAAGAGCATGAAATACAACCCTTTCGCCTATCTCCACGACGAAAAGGATATTTTGAAGCTGGTAAACACGCTGATTGCCAACACCAAGGGCAGCGGCGAAAAGTCCGGCGAGGATTTTTGGGTGAAAGCCGAGCGGCGGGTGTGCTGTGGGGT
>ERZ780094.222-NODE-222-length-24707-cov-4.961464_pt1 | contig 24707 bp, 29 predicted proteins | sample MGYA00511174_ERZ780094 | MGnify/ENA primary metagenome ERZ780094 (study PRJEB29588, sample SAMEA2148063) | human gut metagenome | biome: human gut; feature: human-associated habitat; material: faeces | place: Denmark | collected 2008/2010 ...
TGATGAGCCGTCCGATTCAGCCGGTGAAAGCAGAAAAGCCGTTTAATGATGGGTATAGATACGAAGATGAGAAAGGAGATGAACCGACGGCGTGGGGCGTGTAATGAGTGACAGAGCGCTTAGAGATTATGCATACAGAGTGCTTAAGTCAGAGTATGGTGAACATATGGAGAACGGGATTTTAATTCCGGCAAAGAAAAGCGATGAAGAGCTGGCGGCGTTCGCAGCGCAGATGCCAGAATGGCAGCTTAGGCAGATGTATAGAATGATGTTTAAAGGAGAACTTGTCGAATGAGTTTTGATTTATCCGAAGCGCGAAATAATGTAAAAAGGGCGCTGCAGCTAACAAGCGAATGGCGCAAAATTGCAAAAGAAGATTATGATTTCATGCGCGGTAAACAGTGGACGGACGCGGATTTAAAAGTAATGAAACAGAAATCCCGTCCGGTTATTACAATTAACCGGATACGCCCTGTTATTAATTTGCTTTCAGGCTATGCGGCGCAGAATGAGACGGAACCTGATTTCCTGCCGCGGTCAGAAGAAGATGATCGCGTAGCACGAGTAGCCAAAGGTATCACGAAGTACACTTTCGACAAGACGAATTATCAGAGCGTTAAGAAAAAGGCATTCAAAGACGCTATCATTTGTGGTGTCGGAAACTACTGGGTCAGTTATGAATTTGATTACGCCCGCATATCTGGCAGTATACAGATAAAAAACATCAGTCCATTTGATGTATTTGTGGATCCGGAATGCAAAGAAGATGATTTGTCAGACGCTTTCTACTGCGGGCGTTATAGCTGGGAAAGTCCGGATAAATTGAAGCAAATATATGCGGACAAAGCAGATGAAATTGCCATGCTCACGCATAAATACGATGACAGCGAATTGGAAACGGTCGATACGGAGCCGCTCTGGTATTCGCGGGATTTAAAGAAATTAAGGGTCGTTCAATATTGGTACAAAGAGTACACGCGGAAGAAAATTTTCTCTGCAGATGGAATGATCGTCGATGAATCGCAGCCGGATTTATATTTGGCTTTTTTAATGTCCGGAGCGGAACCGGAAGAAATTCCGGTTACAAAAATCAGATACGCGACATTCTGCGGGGAAGTGTTACTTGAAGATGGCGAAAGTCCTTATAAGCACAATCAATTTCCACTTGTGCGGCAGTATTGCTACTTATCAGGTTACGGTGAGGATGTGGATGACGGACTGGAACCGGCGGGGATTGTACGGGATTTAAAAGACGCACAGCGCGAACTCAACAAGAACCGCAGCCAGCGTATGCATATCGTCAATCAGCAGTCGCTCGGTGTTCGCTTTTGGACTGGACCGCAGTTTGACGAAAAAGAGAAACGGGATATTCGGAATCTTTCTACAACGCCGGGCGCGAATATTTTCTTGAAGCCGGGTGTGACATTTACCGATGGGCTTCCGTCCGCTCAATCCGTTAATAATATAGAGCTTGAAAACCGCTCAAGCAGTGATTTCTACACAATTTCAGGCATTACTCCGGAGAGCCTGTCGGGCAGCATTGGGGCGATGAGCGGAAAGGCGATCGACCTTCGGCAATCCGTTACCACAGTGCAGACAGCGGAAATATTCGACAAAGCGAAAGAAGCTGAACTGCAGATTGTAAAACTCTTGTGGGGAGACACCTACGCGCCGGGACTAATCCCGCAGTTTTATAACAAAGACAAGGTTATGCGGATCCTTGGCGAAGACGGCAAGAAAGAATTTGTGCAGATACAGCCAGGACTGGGACAAGCAATGCAAGAACAGCAGGCGGTAGATCAGAACGGTATGCCGGTAACAGATGAAAACGGTGACCCGATAACTAAGGTACTGTATGATTTATCCGCTTTTGATTTCGACATTGTGATCACAACATCGCAGGCAAGCGCTACCGCACGGCGGGCGAATTTGTATCAGCTGCTTGAGGCGAAGAAAGCGGGTGTTGACATACCGATGGATATTATTCTTGATTTCATGGATTTCCCGGAAAAGGAAACCGTCAAGAAGCGTATGCAGCAGGCTTCCGAACAGCCGAAAATGCCGGACTTTAAAGTCAACGCAAGTGTTGAGGATTTACCGGCGGAAGCACTGTCAACGGCACTGCAGTCTATCGGTGTAAATATTTCACCGCAGCAGATTATGCAAGAACGGCTCGCATTGAAAGGGCGTGCAATCGCTCCGCCGGTGCAACCGCAAATTCCGATACAACAACCACAGCTATTAGGGCAGTAATGCCTTGATATATCGTCCTAAGCAACGACGTTAAAAGGCTTTTTTCTTTCGTCCGAAAAGAGACGGTAAACTACAAAAAAATCATTCGACCGCCGACGTCGTTAAACCGGCAGAAGGAGATAATTATGGAGAATGAAGCAATGCTTAACGCAGAAGATTTAGGCTTTGACGCGGAAGATTTGAAAGAAGCAGGTCTTGATAAGCCGGAACCGGCAACTTCAGCTGGTAATGATCCAAAGAAACCGGAAGATAATTCTGCAGACGGACAGCCGAAAACTGACCCTGATTCTGAATCGGAACCTAAAACGAAAATTGAACCAGCAAAGAAACCGGAAGACAATCCGGCAGGCGGCGATTTAAAGAAAGCGTTAGCGGAAGAAAGGGCTCGCAGAAAAGCGGCCGAAGAAGCGGCTAATACTTTGCGTTCGCAGATGAGCATGTCACAGAAACCGGTATTATCTCCGGAAGATTTGAATCAAATTCGCAGTTATGCGCAGCAGGAAGCCGCACGTCGGCTCAAGATTGATGACGCGTCTGATTTGATGTTCACTGACGCCCAGAAGTATCAGGAACTTCTTCATGAACAGGCACGGATTGAATATCAGATGACACGCCAGCAGGAAGAGCGGCAGGAAACCTATCAAAAAAATGTAGCGTTTATCGGTGAGCTTAAAGCAATGCCAAATATCGGCGAGCTGTGGCAGAAAGGCGCTGAAATGCTGGACGGCATGACGCGAAAAGATGCTGCTCCGATTGATGCGGCATTCAACCGTGTTGATCATGGGGTAGGTACGGATGCAGACTTCAAAGTTATTCGTGATTTTGCTGAAAAAGTAAAATCGGCGATGGCCGCACCTGTGCAAAATCCGCTTGAAACGGCTAAAACATTGCCAAAAGCAAGCGCGTTAAACGGCAGTGCTCCGACCGGCGCGAAACTGTCTGAGGAAGAAATCCTCAAGTATGTGGAAGAGGATCGTGAAAGTGAGCTGCCGGCGGAAATCAGAAAGCAGATTGATGACCTCTGCGGTGATTAATTATTTTACAAAAAGGAGAATGAAATATGGCACATGAATTTAAAATTCCTGAAAAATTAGTTCCTAAGCTCTGGACGAAAAAGGTATGGAGAGAAGGTTTAAAAGCTTCTTATTTTGATAAGTTTACGTCTACTAATGGGAGTAATGTTGTTCATACGAATAAAGATCTAAAACAGGCTAAAGGCGATGAAGTAAACTTTGGACTGGCAATGAATCTTAAAGGTAACGGCGTTTCCGGGAATAACACACTCAAAGGTAATGAAGAAGAAATGCAGATGTATGATTTCAGCGTAAAGACTGCTTTGGTCAGAAACGCAGTTACGCGTTTTGAGGCGGATGACCAGAAATCTCCGTACGAAAATTTGCCTCTTATCAAGGGGGTATTGGTGCAGTGGCTGTCTGACTGGAAAGATAACAAGCTGATTTCCGCATTGACCGCCAATCCGACAACCGGTGAACGTCTTATTGCGTCTACTGCAGGGACAGAAGTTTCTTTGACGGCTAATGACAAGCTGACCTGTGCGCTGATTGCAAAGGCGAAACGCAAGGCAAAAATGCATGAACCGACAGTGAAACCGCTCAAGATTGACGGACAGGAGAAATACATCATGCTTGTCGGCACATGGGCAGCGCGTGACTTGAAAGCAGATCCGGTATGGCAGGCGGCACAGCAGAACGCGGCAATCCGCGGCAGCAAAAACCCGATTTTCACCGGAGCGCTCGGCGAATATGACGGTGTCGTTCTGTATGAATATGAACGTGTCATGAATACGAAAACCGGTGCGTCTTCTGCAAACGTTGTTCATAATTTGCTTTTAGGGCAGCAGGCGGCATGCTTCGCTGTAGCCCGCGAGGCTCGCTTCATTAAAGATGAGGATGATTACGGCAATGTACAGGGGAACGGTATCGCGTTCTTCGGCGGCATTGCAAAATCCGTCTACAACAGTAAAGACTACGGCGTGATTCAAGTCATGACCGGCGGTGCTGTAGAGTAATTGCAATGGAGATAAGGTGAGGGCTGTAAAAGCCCTCTTTCCTTTTCTTAAGGAGTAACCATGATAATTAAAGACTTGATTAACCGTGCGTATATGCAGGTGGGCGATACGTCGCAGGTGAACTATACGCCGTATCAGTTTCTGGAGTTTTATAACGAAGGAAATCATATTCTGCATAAGATTGTACTGCGGTATATTCCGGATATTTTACGTGTAACGGAGACGGGAGTTCCGAACAGACCAACAATTGGGCTTTCTTCTTTCGCACTGCAGATTGTATCAGTAAAGGATATGTATGGTCATTCTGTTGATTACACGATGGAAGACCACAAAATCATTACTGCGAAAAATGCGCTGCAACGAGGATTGACCGTCGTATATATCCCGTCTGCAGATTATAAAAAGATGGATGATGAAAGTGGTTATCCAGCAGAAATAGAAAGTCTTCTTGTGAATTACATGGTAGCGCGGATCCTGAAAGCGGACTTATCGTTTGTTTCCGGATGGGAAGATACGATTTCAGAAATGGCACGTCAAATGGACGATGAAAGCGGTTTTATTGTAAGGGGGTATTGGCCGTATGACAGCAGGCGAACTGATTACGATGATTAATCTGGATACGAATGAAATATTAGATGACAGTGCAGAATATATCCCCTATATTAATGCGGCTATTGATTATTTGACGATGGCACTTATACCGATGAAAGACAGGGAAGTTGTAAAAAGTATGGACATTAACAACAATAATCCGGTACCCGGTGATTTTACAGCGTTTGTTCCGGCGACGGGTTATCCCGTGTGCATTGTGAACGGGTCTTTTCAGACGTACGGTGGAAAGACTGTTAATGATGTTTTTTACGCTGTGAAAAAGCCGCACGTATCAGATGAAACGGATTCTATCCCGTTCAGCGATATTTTCCATTTCATTTTGGTACAGTTGGTTTCATTTCTTGTCAAAAAGAAATCTTTAATGCTGGATTATGCCAATGCGGATAAAGCGTTCATTGCTGATTTGACAACGGCAATTCAAAACGCAAGAGGGCGCTGATATGGGTGAGCGTTTCTTTGCTTCAACAAACGGGTTTCGTCTTGGCTTGGACTGGAGCAAGCCTGCAGAAAGCATTGATATGCAGAGTTTAACGCAGGCGATTAACTGCGAATACAGCCCGACGGACGGCGCGCTTCAAACAGTGCCGGGCGTGAAAATAATTTATACGGGAACGGCGAATATTGAAAGTTTGTATTACGACAATTACCGCCATCAGTATTACTTTTCTTGCGGGCGCGACCTGTACAAAACAGTCGATTTTGTAACGGTCTCAAAACTTGGGACTCTGACGGGTAACAGCATTCCGAAGTATCATGCTTTTGACCATGATATATTGATTGCTTCCGGCGATAAGCTGCAGGCTATTTCTGGTGCAGGCGTATTGTCTACTGTGGACGAAAGTCCGACTTGCGAATTTGTGAGCAGCCATTCCGGCTCCGTCATGGTAGCGTCAATTTATGGACACCGTATCACGTGGTCAGCTGTTGGCGATTATAAATCGTGGAAAACGAATACAAATGATGCTTCTTCTGCGCAATATGTGGAAGTCGGATATAAAGATCCCGGCTGTATCGTATCTATAGATTTCTTGTCAAAGGCTATCATTGTATACAAAGAATATGGGCGGGCGTATCAAGTTGTTGGTAATCCACACGAGAAGACACTTGCTGTTTATCCTCTTTCCGAAACGGCTTTGTGCTGCGGCAGTTCAATCAGCATTGATGACCGAAGTTATTATTTAGGCGATGCGGGGCTGATGAGTTTTGTTCCGACAAATACGTATGCGAATATTCAGCCGTCCGAAGTGGGTCTTAATATTAATGCGCAGCTGACAACGATTACATCGGAACAAGCCCGGATGTGGCATGTTCCTGGAAGAAAACAGCTGTGGATTAAACCCGGGAGAAATCAGGATATATTTATTTATCATTATCTGCCGCGGTACGAAGATGGACGCGGTGTATTCACGTCAAGGTCTTTCGTTCATGATCTGCATGACGTACTGACAGTCGGCAAGAATATCTATATTGCATATGGCAACAAAATAGGGGTTCTGGATGCCGGCATAGATACTGATGACGGAGAGCAGATTACGACGTCGATTGTTTCAGGGAACAGATTGGCGCAAAGACTGTTCTTACTGCTATTCTCTTATAATTTCGTATCAAGCAACCGTATCGAAGGTTATGGCAGTATTACGATTAGCGATAAACGGGCAAAACCTGTTACATTCAAAGCGGCCGGTACAAAGCTATACTATGCTAACGAAAAATTGATTAACGCAATCGGCAAGTTGAACAGCAGTGAATATACGAAGGTAAATAAGATTGGCGGCGGAGCTAACCGCCATCTGCAGATAAAAATATTTGTTACCAAGGGCGCTATCGCTTTGCGGCAGTTTGATTATACTTACGAGGAGGTTTAAATGCCTTATACGGAAAAATATCCTTTGAACCCGACACCGCAGGGAGACAGTACAAAAGAAGCCGTACTGAAAAACCGGGAAGAAATCAAGACGATTGGAAATGCGCTTTCCGCACAATCAAAAGGCGGCGGGAGCGGTCTTCGGCAGCGCATTTTATACGGAAAAAACAGCGGCGGGAAGTACAGTTTTCTTTCCGGCGATGGATTGTCGGTCATTATTGACGGAAGTGTGATACCTGTTGTTTTAACGCTGGCAGATGGTTTTGATGAAAACGGCGCGAAAGATTACGTAGAAACAATTGATAAGAAAATCAGTGCATGGACGTTGCCGATTAATACAACAAGCTATCTGTTTGTAGAACGGAATAACGCAGGTGCTTTATCTTACGGAAGCGTAACAACAAAACCAGTATTTTCTGCTTCTTTGCCATCCGGCGTCGCAACAAATACTCATGTGTTCAACACACTTGAGCAGAAGATGTACATGTATAACGGTACAGAATGGAAAAATGTCGTAAGAGTTTTTGCTGCAGCGGTAACGACGAATGCAACCGGCGTAACAAAGATTGAGTATATGAATAATGCGGCAGCGGTAGAAATGACGGAAGCTGAAAAAGAAAAGCTGTCAGGTATTGAAGACAAAGCGGAAGTTAATCAAAACGCATTTTCTAAAGTAAAAATCGGTGATAAAGAACTTGTTGCGGCAGTGAAACAGGCTGTCCTTGAATTAATCGCCGGGGATAACATTAAAATTACTCCGGATGCAGATGGTTCGAAAATAACGATAGATATAGCAAACAAAGAAGAAATATTTGATCCCGATAATTACTACACTAAGGACAAGGCAGACGAACGTTATTATCATGAAGGTATACCCTTGCCAGTAACTTATAGTAACGAAGTTAATTTTGCGGGAACTGCAGACACTATACAGTTCGGCTTTCGTGACCACAATATTAACATATATCGGTTTGGCAACGGCACGCAAGGCGGATTAGCCAATATCACCGCAAAGGCATTTGATGGCAATTTGTGTTCCGGTTCTTTTAATGGTACGCAACAGATGAATGACTGGTTGCGTCAGCACTATAAAGATGATAACGTTTATGCTTGTCTTGCACACCGCGCCAATGAAATTGTAATTAACGGCAATAAGCAATGGGGAACTGTTTTAATGAGTGCTTTTCCAGTACATGACGGACGAGCATTAATAACACAGCTGTTTTTTGCTAATTCTAACGGCTTGTTTTATCGCTATTTGAATACACCAGACGATATAGATAACACAAATAATTGGTACCAGATTGTGGGCACAAACAATGAGAATAAGCTGAAGATTGGCAACAATTACATATGGTTTGCGTGAGGTGGTGTTCATGAGTGTTTTTAAACATTTATATTATCAGAAAGAGAACGGGGAAACAGGACAGTGTGATGTATATGATGACCAGAACGAATGTCCAGACCCGCGAACGTATGTCAACGTAGACGGAAGAGATGGCTATGTAAAACTGGGGGAGTTTAATGACCCGCAGGCAAGTCCTTTACGGTGTTATGTAGCCAGTGCAAGACGGGAATTTGCGATTTTAAAAGTAGCAATCCCAACTGGCAGTTTTACAGCACAAAATTATAATGGTGCGTCTTATGACTGGACATGTCCTCGATTGATTACGAAAATAAAATGTACATCGGCGGGAGAATGGGATAAATATGTAAATGTCACCCCGGGAACAGTTTACACGTTTAGGTGTGTTAAAAATTTCAGTAAATATAAATGGGTGATATACGTTGGGGGGAATGCTTTTGTTTCTTTGTTTGGCGGAAATGACCCGCTTATCGTTTGGTGGTCACAAGAGATCAATAATTCATGAACAAGATAGGGTGATGAGATGAATTGAAATTATCAAGTTTACAGGAAATGATAAAAGATTATGAACGTATCACTGGCGAATCCGTCAGTTTTGATGGGTTCTCTTTTGATGATGATCTTCATGATAAACAGGGAACGCATTTCAAGTTTTTTCCGAATGCCGGATTTCTTTTCTGGCAATTGATTAAGTATGAGGGAATCGTTTATTTCCAGATTCTTGAAACATACGGCAAGTTTCACAAAATGGTTGACTACATCAGAGAGGTGATGGCGCTTAACGAAGTAAAAGATATCGTGACAATGACGACGCGCAATCCGAAAGCACATATACGCCGATGGAAGATGATTCACCATCCGGAACAAGATTATGACTACGAAGGAAGGCATTACTATGTGCTGACTGGCACAATTGAGAATTTACATTAGAAAGGAGATTGCATGCTATTATTTGATTTACAGCTGTTCGGGAAAAAGGGGACAAAGATAACGACAACACCGGCGCAAGTGCCACAGATGTCCGATGAGGAAAAAGGGCTGCTTGGCGAACAGCTGAAATGGGCACAGACTACACAGCCGGTGGCACAAAACCTGCTGAATATGGCTAATCAAGCATTAAGCAGCCAGCAAGTTACGCCGAATCCCAACTGGCAAACATTGTATGATCGGGCGCAAAATCAGACGGCGGCCAATAATCAGCTGGTACAGGGACTGATTCCACAGGTAAATGCAAATACAGACGCTAATGCAGCGGCTAACAATCGTTTCTCTGGTTTGCTGGGGAATGCTATTCAGTCTATGACACAGGGGAATAAAGAACTGGCGTCTGAATACAATACGGCCATGCAGAACAATAATACTGCTATGCAAGGATTGTTAAACGGTGTGCTGCCATCTTCTTATGCGGAGAATCGGCAGAAAGCCTTACAAGCTGATTTAACGAATACGGTCGGAAATACATTGTCCGGACTGGCCAGCCGGGGAATTATCAATTCTTCACAGGCGGACAGCGCATTCAATGATATTTCCCGAAATGCGTCCAATACGCTGGCCGCACAGTACGGAAACGATATGCAGACAGCGGCCGGGCTTGCCGGACAGGCTTATAACAGTCAATTGGCGGGCATTAACGGTAAGGCGGGGCTATTGGGTGATATGTTCAGGAACCAACTTTCCGGCTACGGGCAGCAGGCTGATTTGGCAAATACGAATTTTAACAACCGGCAGCAGGGGATTTCAACGCTGTCACAGCTGGCGAACCAGTCGCAGCAGATGGCAACGGATCCGATTAAAACAGCGGCAACGGCGCAGGAAGCGGCGACCAACACGCCGATGAAATATTTAGCGATGGCGACAGGACAGAACGCACCAACGCAAGGGTTATTATCTCAATTATCACAGCAGCGGTATTCAGTAGCTTCTCCCGCGCAGACGGTTGTTCGTCAAGGGAGCGGCGGATTTTTTGGAGGTCTTATGAGCGGATTAGGAAGTTATTTTGCATGCTTTACAGCAGGAACAGAAATTTCAACACTGGAAGGTGCAGTTGCCATTGAACAGATGGCATTTGGTGATCAGGTTATTTCTCTTGACACGGTGAATGAAGTTACAGAACTTCATGACATGGGTGAGGCAGATATTTATGAGCTTCATACGCCATCCTGCACAGTAGAAACTACGCAGACAGAAGTATTTATGACGCCTGACGGAAAGAAACCTTTAACCGAACTTTCCGAAGGTGAGAGTGTCATGACAGTAAATGGGTTTGAACCGATTACATCAATCGTAGAAACTGGACGAAAGGAAAAGGTTTATGAACTGGAATTGACCGGTGACAATATGTTCTATGCAAACGGTATCTTGGCGGAAGGCTTGACAGAAGCTGACAAAGCGGGTAATGACCCGGATGGAGACATTATTCCTGCAGAAGCGGTTGACGTTGTTCCTGCAGAACAGAGAACAGAAGATTCTGCAGAAGAACTTATGCAGGAAACGTCTGCAGAAGAAACAACGGATGAAACAGAGAAAAAGCCGGCAGCTAAGAAGCCGGCAACAAGAAGAAAGACGGTTGCTAAGAAAGCGGGTAAATAATCATGAGTGTTATCTATGTACAGGATAAATCACCATGGGATCAGATTGGGAATTTGGCGGGACTGTGGGCGGCAAACCGTCTGCAGAAGATACAGGATACCCGCAATGCTAAAGATTATGCAACAAGAGTATTCGGGGGCTATCAAGAGGAACAGTCCCCGGGACTTTTGTCTCAATTGACACAGCCGCAGACCCCGCAGATGGGCAGTGGCCTTTTTGCACAGGACGGTCTTGAAAAAGCAATGCCTCATTTCAAGATTAACACTGCCGGCACACAGCCTTTGCAATCTTCGGCTCCGGCGGGGCAGGACGCATTAGAACAGGCCGTCCCTCATTATCAGCTGAATATGCAGCAGGCACAGCCGCAAACACAAACGCAGCCAAGTGCGCCTGACAGGAGCCAAATTAAGCAGTCGCTTCGGAATAAAGCCGGGGCGGCGTATGTTAGCTTTATCAAGAGTGGTTACGGTCAGCAGGAAGCAGCGCGTATGGCAAAAGAAATGCTCGAAAATGACACAGCAGAAGAATATGGTAAACAGCTTAGCGCCTATCAGGACAGCGTTCTTGAGCCGGCAAGACAGGATATTCTGAATCAGCTTGTCTATATCACGGATAAAGACGGGAATGCGACAGTCAGCGGTTATGATCCGAAAAAGCTTAAGGCAATGGCGCCGCGGATTGCCGCTTATAATTACCGTGCTCAGCGGCTGGGGCTTCCACAGATTGATATGAATATGCTAAATAACATCAACGCGTTGGATAAGCCGAATATTTCTTATAAGACAATGCCAAATGGCCAGCTTGTAGGAATCAATGGCGATACAGGAGCTGTCCAGCAGATGGGGAATTATGCACCGCCGCAAGATCCGCGACGTTTTTATGTGAATACCGGCGGCGGATTATTTGATGTCAGAAGCGGGCAGGTTATTCCTGGTACGGCAAGAGAAGTGCAAGGACCCGGAACGAGCGGGTACAATTCACAGATTATTTCACAGCTAAGTCACTTGCAGCAGATGTACGAGAAGCAACATATGTATGATGATGATTTCGATCCCGCAAAATCTCCTTATTATGCACAGCTGCAACAGGTTTTAGGCTTGCAGCAGCCCGGACAGCCGGGAGATGTAACAGGCGGGCAGAAACAGCTTGTGAATGATGAGCAAGGTCTCAGTAATAAAATCATGGAAATGCGGCAGCATATGTCCAAAGAAGAAGTACAGCAGGCATTACGAAACGAAGGACTCGGTTTCTATGCAGCATGGGTACCGTAAAGAGGTAAAATATGGGTTATTTTGATGAATTTCAGCGCGCTGGCGGTAATACTGGCGGTGAAAGATATTTTGATGAATTCAAGAATCAGCCGCCGCAGGATTCGTCTTTGCTTGATAAGGCCAAAGGCTTTTTGAACAGCATCGATGACGCTTATGAAGAAGGGCGTGCAGCGCGTAAAGCGCAGTGGGAGAAGACAAAAGCCAATGTATGGAATACTCTTTCTGATTACGCGGCTAATGCCGGCAAAGCGATAGAAAATTACGGCAATGAAATTACGGCTGCCGGAGAACGTGCCATGGAAGCATATAACAACGGAGAATCCGTCAACATGGAAGACCCGACACAAGGCTTTGAAGGTGAAAACTATAACAGGGCGAAAATGAATGTCTACAATGAACTGGTAGGCAAACCTGCCGGATACGCTGCCATCACACCAGGTATGCCCGGCATTGTCCGCATGACAGGCGGTGCTTTAGCTGTCCCGACTCTTGTCGATTCTACGATGCAGACTTATGACCAGAACATTGCAAATGACGACGGCACGCCTGTTATCAGCACAGCAAAAGGGGCTCTTTTGGATCCGGTCATTAATCCCATTAAAGAGGCGGTCACCAATCCGGGAGAATATGTACAGAGCCTTGTTGATAATCCGCTTGAAGCGTGGGATAAAGTATTCTTGCCGGGGGCTATTATTCACAGAGCGGCCAAAGGCATAAAAAAAGCAACGCCTAAAAGTATCAGCGAGCCTATCCGCGAACATATCACAGAACCGTTTAATGAACATGTTATTGATCCGGTAAAGAGCGGCCTTGCCAACGCGAAAGGGCGCTTTTTTGATTCTTTTAAACGTGGCGGAGAAACAGGTTTTGACGATTTAGCCCGTGATACAGAGATGGGTACGCAAGCTTTCAGAGAAACGAACTTGCCGCCTGAATATGGTGAAACGGGAGATATAAAAACAGATGTTTATAACCGTCTCCGTCAGAATGGATTTACCGATTCCGAAGCGGCAGGGATTACCGGAAATATTGCGCAGGAATCCATGTTTGATACAGAAGCGCTTTCAAAAGATGGATATAATTCCCACGGGCTGGTGCAGTGGACAGGCGATAGAAAGGCACATTTAGAGCAATTTGCCCGGGAAAACGGACTGGATCCCAAAGATTGGCGTACACAGGTAGATTTTATCTCCGAAGAGATGAATACTACAGAACGGGCGGCTTTTGAAGCACTCCGGAAGAATCCGAATATCACCCCTGAAGAAGCGGCACATATTGTCCGCGAACAGTATGAGCGCCCGGATCCGGCAGTGGCCAATGACGCATACCGCCAGCAGGTGGCCAGAGAGGTATATAATGGCCGCAATGTCCGTCCGATGCAGCGTCCTATGCAGAACAGTATCAATGATTTTGCCGAAGATGTAAAACAAGCTACGCCGGAAGAAGCAAATTTGAACTTCATGAAGGATTCGGTGAAAGATATTACTCCGGAAGAATTATCCGATCATATCAAAAATGGGACTATTCCTAAGGAAGTATTCCGTACATATGACGAAACGGAATATAGCGCATTCAAAGATTTACCGGAAAAACAGAAATTTGAATATGCACGTCAGGAAACGCTTAAACTTGCTGACGGAATAGACGATCCGATGGGAGAAAAAGTAAGAGTTATTTTTGACAAAGAAAACAAAAATGCAGTAGATGACGCAGTTAAAGCTTTCACTTCCGGACATGGCGAAAATATGTCTATTTCTGATAGCCGTGCATTTGCAACTGGGTTGATAAAAGATACTGTTCAAAATCCGGATTTTATTCTTAAGCAAAAGAACGGAAGAAAACTCTATGTGAATCTATGGCGCGGGAAAGATAATTTGTTACATCAAATAGCGGTCAGCATGGATAAAACCGATAAAGGGAAAATTATCTCTTCAAGTACGGCTATGGATAAGCCAAGACATCGCAACAATGCTATTAATCAGCTTTCAAGGGATATAAAAAACGCCGACGAATTAATTTACGTCGGCGAAAATATTCGAGGTCGTCAGTCAGGGTATCCTCTGCAACCCTCCAGTGATAGGGGTTCAACGCCGGATACCCAGCTCCACCCATCTGGCAACTCTATTGTAGCAGAAGAAACAGGAAAAGTAAAATTGCCGGGTGATGAACGGTCATTTATGACAAGACCTGTTGAGGAAGCAGCCGACAATGACTTGACCACATGGCAGGGAGAGACGATTTCACGCAAGCAGATTCTTGATGATGTAAATAGCATTTTCGGGGCTACGATCAAGAAGGGGCGTGTCGGTAAGAAAGGCACCAACGGCTGGTATAACCCTAAAACGGATATTATACGAACAAGAACATTCGGGGATCCCCGAACTGTTATGCATGAACTTGGACACTATGTGGATGCAAGGTTTAAATTCAGCAATCGTCCCGGTTTTGATACGGAATTTTCTAATGTTATCCATAAACGTTTCGGAAATGCCTATAACAAAGGTGGCATAAAAACCATCCGAAAGGAAGGGATTGCTGAATTTTTCCATGACTATGTTACGCGCCGTAAAACAGCAGCCTCTGATTTCCCACTGTTTTATAAGGAATTTAAACAAATATTGGAAGGTGATAAAGACCTGCATGCTGCAGTAGACAAATTGTCTTATGTCGGCCATCAATGGTATGCGCAGCCTGTGTGGGAACGGATGAAAGGTTCTGTTTCTTTTGGCGGTAAAGAAAATCTACTGCGGAAAACGTTGAAATTCTTTAAGGATTCTAAGGAAGTCGCACGGAAAGTTTATCATGAGCCGTATACTACAATGGTTGATGAGCTTCATCCGTTAGAAGAACTTATCGATGAAGTAGAAAAACGCACGGGAAGAAAGTTAAGGATAGAAGAAAACGCATTCAAACAGGCGTGGCTTGCGCGCGGTTGGGCAGGTAAAGCAGAAGCACTTCTGCAGAATGGTTCGCCCAAGCATAAAATACCTGCTTTTAAGGATATTATCCGAAAAATCCCGGATAATCAGCTGAAAGATTTTTCTACATATCTGACCGCATTACGCGAATTGGATATGAACCACTGGAATACATTCTTACCGCGAGATGAAACACCACTGATTACGAGATTTACAAAATCAGAATGTTTTGACGTCATCAAGCATTATGAGAAGAATCCTGTTTTCGCGAAAGCCGCTACGGAAATCCACAGATATAATGATTTCCTGCTTGCAAATGCTGTAGATGCCGGTATGTTATCGGTAAAGGCTGCAATGGCCATGAAGAATAAATATCCTCATTATGTACCGTTCTTCCGTGAATTTTATGAAGCTGCAGAAGCACAAAGGAATGGAACAGGAAAAGGATTTGCTAATGTGGGGGCTGTCACAAAGAAAATGCGCGGCAGCACTTTAGATGTAGTAGACCCACTGGAAGGAATAATCCGGAATACTTTCTCAATAATGAGTGCCATCGAACGGAATAAAGTCGGACAATCTATCGTGAAACTGGCCAATGTTGATGGCATGGGAGCATTGATTGAAAAAGTGTCCGGTGCGGCAAAGGTGACGGATCATAGTTTCAGTGTGTGGAGAAACGGAAAGAAAGTCGTTTATAACACGACACCGGAATTGTATCAGGCATTTAAAATGTTGAATCCGGAAGGTGCAAACATGTTTACGAAGCTTCTTTCTTATCCGGCAAAATGGCTTCGTGCCGGGGCGACGTTGGGGCCGGAATTTATTCTGCGTAACCCAGTACGCGACATGATTTCCGCTACGATCTACTCTAAACATGGATTTATCCCCGTTGTAGACACTCTTAAAGGATTGGGGCTGTATCTGCAAAAGGGCAATACGTATTGGGAATACATGCGGTCGGGTGCGGCACAGGCTAATCTTGTTTCTCTGGATAGGAATTACCTTTCCGGACAAATGAGAGAGCTCTTGCAGCGGCCAAGCGTCAAGAAGATGATTACTACCAATCCGATTGAAGTTTTACGTGGATTATCCGAAGCCACGGAAATGGCTACACGCTTGGCAGAATTTCATAATGTCCGGAAAGGGTATACAGGTATCTGGAATCGGCTGTTCAGCAGAAAGCGAAATCCGGGCAGTATTCAGGAAGCGGCGCTTGAGAGTCGTGATGTGACGCTGGACTTTTCACGAATAGGTTCTCACACAAAATCACTGAATAAGACGATTGCCTTTTTCAATGCGGCTATTCAGGGAACGGATAAGATGTTTCGTGAATGGAAAGCGAATCCGATGGATATGACAGTAAAAACGGCTATGTGGATTACCTTGCCGTCAGTATTGCTTTGGGAACTCAACAAGGACGATCCCCGGTATCAGGAACTGCCGCAGTGGCAGAAAGATATTTTCTGGATTATTCCGACGAAAGATACACTGATTAAAATCCCTAAACCTTTCGAGCTGGGGATTCTTTTTGGAACCGTTCCGGAACGTATGCTGCAGTGGGATTATGACAAAAAAAGGAAACAAAAGGGAGTGGGATTCAAAGGCCTTGCCGGCTCTGTACTTGATTCTATGGCTCCATCCGTCCTGCCGACTGCATTAGTGCCGGCTATTGAAGCGATGACCAATCATTCAATCTTTATGGGGCGCGATATCGTACCGCAAAGCCAGCAGAATACAATCCCTGAACTGCAGTATGGTCCTTACACATCAGCAGTTGGCCGAGAAATAGGGGAAACGTTCGGTATTTCTCCCCGCAAAGTAGATAATACCATCCGCGGATATGGCGGCAGTCTTGCCGGACTGGGATTGACCCTTACAGACGGAGTGGCAGGACTGGATGAAACACGTCCGGCAAAGAGATGGACGGAACAGCCGGGGATTCGTGGATTTACTGCCACACCATACGCAAGCAGTGAAAGCGTACAGGAAGTTTATGATGCCTATGACAGGCAACTGAAACTGTTCAATGCGGGGCGGGAACTGCATAGGCGGATGGACGGATTCGATCCGCGAGAATTTGAACAGATGAAGAATGCCGTGAAAGCTTTTCAGAATATTAACCAGGCAAAAAAAGCAGTCATGAAAAGTAATTTATCAAGTGAAGCTAAACGAAAGAGGCTGGATGAAATACAAATGTCACAAGTTAGAATTGCAAGAAAGGCATTAGGGAAAGGAGATATCAAATAATTGGAACAGGAATTTTTTCATGCATTACTGCCAATTGCCAGTAATATTGTATATGTTGTTTTATCAATGGCTGTAGGTTTTCTTTGGAATAAAGCCAAGGGGCTACAGGAAAACAGAGAAAAAACAGAAGATGGCGTGCGGGCATTGCTCAAAGACCGTTTAATCGGGATCCACAGCAACGCTATGAAAAAGCAGTATATCACTTACACAGAAATGGAGCGTGCATCAACAATGTATGAAGCTTATCATGGGTTAGGCGGCAATGGTACGGGAACGGCGATTATGGAAGAACTCAAGCATCTTCATATTCAAAGGGATGACTAATCATGATGGAGAAAATCAAAAAACTGTGGACGCGGTATGTGCCACGTATTTCAAGACGTGCGAACACATCGTTAAAAGTAGTGTATCTCTACGGGGCCGGACTTCTGATTCTGTTTTTCATGGTTCTCTTTTCGTGGCTTCATGATTTTTATCGAACAGGAACAGCTAATACGGCACAGTTGATTACATTTTTCAAAGAGTATGCAGCTCCGGCAGTAGTCGGGGCTGTTACTTTTATATCAGTTTTTTCAGTGAATAAAAATCGGAATGGTGATTCCGACGCAGCGGAGAAAGGAGCGGCAAACAATGAAGGGAATAGACGTATCTGAAAACAATGGAGTGGTAGACTGGGGCGCTGTAAAAGCGGCAGGTTTTGAATTTGCCATCATCCGCATCGGCTATGGTAAAGGACACTTAGACAGCCAGTTTTACGATAATGTGAATGGCGCTTTAAAAGCAGGACTGAAAATCGGCATTTACCATTATTCTTATGCATTATCTGACGATGTGGCAGGTATCGAGGCAGATTTTGTTATTCAGACGCTTGAAGAGTGCGGATTGACCACAGATAAATTGCCGATGGGCGTATGGTTCGACATGGAAGATGGGGATGGTTACAAAGAACGTCATGGCATGCCGGATAATCAGGAACTGACAAACATCTGCAACGTCTTCATTAATCGCTTGTGGGATGCAGGTTATAAATATGTGGGATTATATTCTTGTTATGACTGGCTGGTGAATATTCTGGATGTTGATCAGCTGGGCGGATGTGCAATATGGTGTGCGCAGTTTGATTCAAAATGCGATTATCCGGGTACCCATATTTGGCAGTACACGGAATCAGAAAATATCGAGGGAAAATTGTTTGATGCGGATGTTGTGATGGATGTATAAAAATGAACTATCAGGAAAAAGCAAAACAGATCGTTATCGATTACTACAATGAACATGTAGAGATAACAGGTAATAAAAAACTGAAAGAAAGTGAAGTTTTTATCGTATGGTTTAGTAAAACATTACAGAACTGGAAAGCGTTGGTAAGCACAACAATATCCGACGGAATGTATTACGAAGTCACATACAACGGAGACAAAAAAGAAACATATCTTGATTCTTACATGAAATGGGAAAATGTTTGTGTAAAAGATGAGGAGTGATGAAAATGAAGTGTGTAAAAAAAGCAATTCCTGTAGAAGCATGCGCATTGGACGGAAACCATGATGAATGGTTAAAGGATGCAATTAAAAAACAAATTGTAAAGATGAATACAGATGGAACGGCAGAAATTGAAACATTAGAAGGCGTTCAAAAAGCAAGAAAGAACGATTTTATTATCAAAGGCGTCCGCGGAGAAATATACCCATGTCGAAGAGATATATTTGAAGAAACTTATGAAGAGTTCAAGGAGGATATCTAAAATGGAATTAAATGAAACTGTAAAAATGATGGAGAGCATAGATTATAAAGAAAGATTCAAGGCAGAATACTGTCAAACAAAAATCCGGTATGACAAATTACACCGGATGCTTATTAAACATGAAGCAGGAACGCTTGATTTTACTCCAACTTGCGATGTTGAAATATTAGAAAGGCAAGCAAGGTACATGGGGAATTATCTTAAATGCTTGGAGATAAGAGCAGAAATCGAAAAAATAAAACTGGAGGTATAAATGTGGAAAATCAAAAAAGGGCTTATTTTATCGGCGGTCTTGCTGTCGCTGTGGTTGTCGCCATCGTTATCTGGTTCGCATGTGCAGGCAGAAGCACAGTACACGATCTCCGAAATGGAGCTGACGCAGTTAGAACAGAACTTGACAACGCTCGAACAGCACAGCAAGAGCAAGCAGATACTCTTAGACAAGCAGGCGAAGCAGCTGAACGAAGCGCAGGAGCAATTGAAGATAGCGAAAAAACAAATCAAGAAATCTCAAGAATTGAACGAACAGATGCAGAACTCATTAGAGAAAGCAAATCAATACTTGAAAGAGTACGAGCGCGAGGCGGAACGGAAAATCAGAATTAAAACAAGGCAACGGAATATGTGGATTATTATCAGTGCGGTAGCCGTGGGAGCGGCAATCTCCCGGAGGTGATCCTATTTTTCTCTTTGGATATAGTTGATAAAAAATAAAAGAGGTGATTGAATGAGGTGGTTTTTATATGTGCCGTTGCAATTACTCATTATGATAATTTGTTATATCACAAATCCTATTGTAGTGTTGTTTGCCGATAAAAATGGTGAATTGCACGGATTCTTAAGAAAATGGCAGACCTTTGATGATTCGTGCGATAGCGAAGACTGCGTGACAAAATATGTACCAGACTGGATGCGGTATGATTTCTATAAATACTACTGGGCGGAGAAACGATATGATCCGAACTATGGACGGGTTATGAAAAGATCAATTAACATTGCGTCGCTGCCGTTAATCGATAAATTGAAGCGGTATTGCTGCCGTTTATTCTGGCTGTCAAGAAACTGCGCTTATGGTTTTGCACTGGACTGGTTCGGGGCAACAATTAATCCAGATGGTGTTGTGGTTATTGATGACTACAACGTGGGAGAATTCGAAAGAAACATACTTGTCACGCGAGATTTAAAATACTGGAAAATATATAATTCTATGCGAATTCTGAACACGAATTACCGATGGAAAATATATTTAGGATGGAAAATTCATAACGTGCAAAGTATACATAGAGCAATGCTGGCATTTCGGATATGGTTCTGTAAAGCAAATTAAAAGACAGGGCGGGGAGAAATCCCTGCTCTTTTTCTTTGAGCGGCAAAAATACGGCAAAAATTCAAACCAAAATATCGTATTTTGACAATTATTATTTTTATGGTGATTTCTTGGCCACGCGATAAAATCGAAAAAATCTTAATGTAGCAACACCGTTTACGTGCAAATAAAGCTTATGCTATAATCAAAAACCAGAGGGGAGTTATCCCGCTGAATAAAATCATGGGCTTGTCATAGAAATCATTTTGAAAACGTTATAGGTGCACAGGAGGAAAAACATGATATCTGTATTTGATACGCAGCCCGTCATTCTGGAAGAAAAAGACGGACATGTACTGACGGTCAGCAGAAACGGTCTGCTGTATAAAGACAGCAATGGGGAAGTTTTAAAAGATGTGGACTTTGAAGACGTAAATGGGATTCTGCCTTTACGTTACCTGAATTCGAACATCAGTTATAACCTTATTTTCCGCGGCCGGAACTGGAAAAATATGGCTTCTGAGCTGGATACGGATCGGTACAATACCTCTGGCGGCCATAATATACGGGAGACCAAAGCCATTATTACCGCTTTTGCCCGTCATAAGCTGACTGATGATTTTCCGGACAATCTGGACACACTGGACTTGCCGCTGGATTATTCTTACTTTAAAAAGAGGGAAACCCGCCTGTCCGGAGGGGTGATTACAAATGGGAAAAAGGAAATCCCCATCCATGATATCCGCCGGGTCAAATGCATTACAAACGGTACGATCAGCAATCTGTGCATCTATACTACGGATAAAGGAGGATTTTTCTTTGACATGCCGAAGATGACCGTTACCCTGAACGCTTTGACCGTTCCTTTGCTGGAAGCCGTCATGACCAGAAATACAGGGCATGGAATTGATTTCTCACGGGGTGACGGTTTCGGGCAGAGCACTTCGGAATTTGTCATCATCCGTTACCTGGATTCCGGGTACTTCCTCCATAAGGACGGCACGGCTCATGAGGATTGGCAGAAGACTGCCTGTGACCGCACTGCCGGTTATGGGTACGATTTGAAAATGCTGCTCCAAGAATGAATAAGATGATGACATATAAAGAGAGTCTGCAAGGCGCGGCTCTCTTTTTTGCCTGGAGCCGTTTTGCGGGATCGGCCTAAGGAATGAAGATTCGTTTCTTTTTTTGTGTCCGGACGACGGCGGCCGAAGGAGGAAAAAGCATGGCGGATGCGTATGATGAAATGGAAAGATTGATGAAAGAGTATGAAGCGCTGGCGCAAAGCGATCTCCCCGCCGCTCTGGAAAAAATGATTGATTTGTATTTTGATGAAACATATGAAAATACGTTCAATTATGATGTATATGACGGTATCGAATTATGGCTGCAGGAAAATGCGGACGGCAGGCTGCTGGCATCTGTCCGGAAATACAAAGGCGCGCCGGGGTATGCCAGGCTGGCGGAGACAATCCGCACAGGTATGAAAGGTTAGCCTTCTGCGTAAAGGATTCCCTTGGTACCTGTTTTTGATTCAGGGAACGGCCGGATATTTCCGAGGCCTTGTTTGCAGAAGTAAATTATCTTGTGATTTGAGGCATTATATGGATGAATTGTTTGAACGCTTGGTTTTCATTTTTGGTTTTCTGTATATTTTTAAATGGATGCTGGATTTCTTAGTGAAGAAATTTCATTTGCACACCGGAATCTTTACCATAGAAGGAAATCAGCTGGTTGTCCGTGCGTTATTTTCTGTCAGGTATGAAAAGGATAAGATAGCAACGATCATTTTTTCCTGCATGCACAGCTGGCGCATTCCATGGGCTCATGCAGGAAAGATGTTGATTATCATGAAAGACGGGACAAGAAGCGGACCGTTCCAGTTTGACAGCGGATCCCGCACCGGAGAATTCTGCCCGATCCTCGATTCCGGAGAAGATATCGAGCGGACCATAGCGTATTTACGGGAGGAGTTAAAAAGACATGGTATTTCTTCTGTCTATAGGAAATAACGGAAGGCAGAAAAAAGTGGGGAAACGGGCTGAAGAGACAGCAGAAGATGTTTATCAGCGGGGGATGAAATGATGGAAACGGTATTATTGGCTTTTATGCTGATAGCGGCTGTCTGTATAGGAGCCGCGACGTATAATTTAATGAAACTCTCCTCTCTTCCTGCGCGGGAACGGTATAAAGTTCTCCGCTTCAAAGGAGACAGCCTGACCATAGGATACGGACTGTTTGCTCATACATATAAGCTGAATGAAATTTTAGAAGTACAATTTGTAAAATTTCCTATAAGAGGCCGTTGGAGTCTGGGCGGCTATGTGGGTGAATTACGGGTGATTAAAATGAATGGTCATCGGTGCCGGTGGATTTCTTTTGACGGCAGTGTGTACTATGGACATATAGTTTGGATTACCAATGAACACATCATTGATTTATCCACGGATTTACTGATGAAGGAGCTTCGGCAGCATGGGGTCCAATGCTTTAAGGAACGGAATTGGTGTTCCTGAGCTGCACTTGTGCGGATGCATGGAAGTACAGGATTTGATAAAAGAACCGTGAGATATGCTTCTGAAAACTTGTGATGACATAAGGGCGGTGTGTAGATGATGGACATTAAACGACTCTTTCAAATTCCCTTGATTTTTTTGCTGATTCCCCTATTCTTCCTGGTTATGTTAATTAAGATATATATACTTCAATATATAATCATAAACCGCATTGCCGTTTGGGGAGGCTCTTTCTGGATGGTACTGTTTCTCTTTTGCCTGCCTGCGTTGGAAGTACTCCCCGTGTGGAAGATTATTGTGTACCATTACGGTTGGAAAGTCCGAGAAAAACTCATCTCTTCGTCTTACAGCAGGGGAGATATCCTGGTGCTCTATCAAGCCATAAAAAGTTGGGATACAGCCTATCTGGGCGGAGCGCTTCTGGATGCAGCCATAACGGCAGTTGAAGCCGTGTGTTTCCTGGCGACACCTTTGTTTCTTTTCCTGCCCTGGGTTCTGTATGGTGTGATTGCGAAATGGTTTGGACTGCCTGCCGTTATTTCTTTCTAAAGGATTATTAAGAGGACGAATGTAATATTCATAGTCCCTTGAAGTTTTATACTGCTTCTGATGCGCGTTCCAATCCTGACGGTCAGCTCACTGTCCATAACAGAACCGGAAAAATCTTTGAGCGTGTGAAGAAACGCCATGGTAAGATTTTTGACGCAAATGATGAAAGCAAACGCAGTCCGTGCAGCTTGGCGTTGGGACAGCATTACTATACGTTGTAATGATCATCTGTGTGTTCAGGGCATTAGACTCGTTCTTTATGCTATACGATACGAAAGCAGCAATAGAAAAAATTTTCTTTGATGGAAAACGGCTTCAAAGAGGAAAAAAGAACCTTACAAATCCCGTTTTAGTGATGGATAAATCAGGATTTAAATAATAAATAAAATGAAATGATAAGTGAGAAAGGGTAAATTATGGGAGCAGATCATTTACAGGATGAACCAAAACTTATCTTGACATATCCTCATAAGTCTACATTTAATAGGATAGGCTTTTCATCCATGGTATCTTTATCTTTTATTGTTCTGTGGATACTGAATCATCTTATGAGTTATAATACTGATTTTTCAGATAAAATTATTATGGCAATAGTACTGGTTGGCGCTCCGCTCCTTATATGGTTTATGGGATATTATCTCTTCATAAATGGAGTGAAATTAGAAATTTACGAAAATAATATTGTTAAATATTATACTTATGGAAGCAGAGGGCGGAGTATATTGCATTTTAAATTTAAACTCGAAGATATAGAACAAATAAAATTTAAAAAGCGTCCGTTTAATTGTCTAAAGCTGACCATCAAAGTTCGGAATCCTGTTTTTTATGGGTTTCGTGAGAAGAAACTAAATAAGTTAATGGGTGTAAATATCATCGCGGATAGAAAAGAATCGGAATTTTTTATGCAACAGATGGAACAATTCCAAAGACAACAAAGAAGAATGATTGAACGATAAAAGTCCGCTGGAGAATAATTGATATGGGTTAAGAAAAGCACTTCCAATTAATTGATGAATAGTCAAGAAATAATAATCCTGATACAAGGAGAACCTATTCAAAAACGAGGAGCCCAAGTGGAAATTGTTGATGGCCTTTTCAAAACCTTCGCACATCTGTACTTCGTCAATAAAAATATAGTTCGTTTTTTCCGCCTGATATGCCTTTTCAACATACGCATTCAGCTTGTGATACTCCAGCAGCGGTTCGTATTCGCTCAGGCTGTAATTGACGTGTATAATGTTAGCAGCCGTATCCGCCTGCCGGACATACTCCATAAATGCTTCCAGCAGTTTTGACTTTCCGCTGCGCCGCACTCCGGTAATGACATTGATATCCGCTGCTTTCATTACGTCTTTCAGTTTATCAAGATAAAAAGTTCGCTCAATCAGTTTCATGGCATTCTCCTCCGTCGCCAGAAGTATATCTATTTCGCAAAATCAATTT
>ERZ780094.325-NODE-325-length-19424-cov-8.080593_pt1 | contig 19424 bp, 9 predicted proteins | sample MGYA00511174_ERZ780094 | MGnify/ENA primary metagenome ERZ780094 (study PRJEB29588, sample SAMEA2148063) | human gut metagenome | biome: human gut; feature: human-associated habitat; material: faeces | place: Denmark | collected 2008/2010 ...
AGGCCACAAAGATAAGTCAAAGAACGCTTTAATCAATTATTCGATATAAACTCTATTTAATAATATGAAACTTAAACATTTATTCTATGCAGCAGCCGTCTCTACATTGGCGGCTGCTTGCAGCGAAGCAGACGAGTTGAGCTCCGGTATCCGCTCAGAGAAGACATTGGATGCCATCCATTCGGGCACGGACCGTTTTGCCACACGTGTCAATCTGAACAGCGAGTGGGAGAGTGGTGATGCTATCGGAGTATATATGCTCGATGCAGGAACAGGAAACATCCGTAACTCTGCAATGAATATACAGTATAATGCCGATGTGGCAGAAACATCTACAGAAACCAACTTTGTAGCTGCCGCAGGTGGAATAGGTATTTATGACCAACCGTGCGATTTCGTGGCATATTATCCCTATTCTTCCGGTGAGGAAGGGAAAGTGGATGCCGGTGCAGGTGTATACAAGATAGACTTGGCAGACCAGTCTGCCGGTATTGCCGGTCATGACTTGATGTGGGCAAAGGTTGAGAACAAGGCTTCGGATGAATTGCTGAGTAGCGGGCTGTCTATGACTTTTCATCATCAGTTGGCATTATTGTATGTAAATATAGGTAATGAAGATGTGAAAGTCGAAAATGTGAAAGTAAATGGACTCAATACAACTGCTCATTTTGACCTGCTCAAAGGAGAATTGTCTGTAGATGATGTACCGAAAGCAGTCACTTTACATAAATTGTCTGATAAATCGTTTGTAGGTGTGATGCTTCCTGTTGCTAATATAGCAAAGGTTATGTCTGTAACCATTGAAGCAGGTGGAAAGATTTTCCAATATATGGTACCGGCAACCAGTAAGATTTCTAAGTTTGAAGCTGGTTATGAATACATATTTAACATAAATCTGAAAAACTCATCCGGCGATTTGATTTCGGGCGGGAATGGAAGTACTGAAGGTTGGAAACCTGGTGAGAATGAAGGTGGCGATGCTACAGAGACCAATCCGGAAATACCAAGTGGATATGAAACCATTCCGGTTAATGGTGATACAGAACTGACTACTGTGTTGGACGGTGCTTCTGGTAAGATTGCTTTGTTGTTTGCATCAGGTAATTCTTACAATTTTAGCACTAATCTGGTGATACCGTCTGCGGTTACGGAATTGATGTTGTTGGGTGACGGGAAACAGCAAGTGGTATTGTCCATGAAGAGCATTATAAATACCGGTCTTCAGAAACTTTCTTTGAATAATTTAAAGATTACAGGCGAATCAAATGCAACTTTGTTGAGTAATGCGGCAGAAGATAACCTTGATAACCAATTTGCATCGGATGCAGTGGTAGAGATTAAAAAATGTGAGCTTACAGGAATGAAATATGTATGTAATTGGGATGGTAATAAGGATTCTGAAAGGAATACTCTTTCTTCCTTTACTGTAGACGACTGCTATATGCATGATATGTCTTCTGTTTTTGAAAGCTATGGTTCGGAAGTAATAACATTGACTAATTCTACTTTTTATAAAATGTCAGGGCAAGCTATACATCCATATAATTCCAAAGGCGCTTTTAATCCGACAATTACAATACAGCATTGTACATTGGTTAGTTTGGATAAAACTCCGATTCAAGGAACGGATAACGGCTGTAACATTATTTATAGCAATAATGTTTCTGCTATGATAGATCCGGCGCATTCCAATTTGTCTTATAATACTACCAGTTCAACAGGAGAGGGTAATTATGCTGCAAAAAATGATGATGATGGTAAAGTAGCTACCGGTGGTTTTAAATCCGAAACAGCTGTAACTTTTAATACCGATTATAAAGTTTCTGATTTGTTTGTAGATGCAGCCAACGGCGACCTTACACTCAAGATTGCTGTTCAAGCAGGTGATCCCCGCTGGTATAAATCAGTAGAATAATCCGTGTTTACGTATAACAATTATTTAGACTATAAATTTATGAAATTATTTCATACCCTATTATATCCCCTTTTGGGACTATTGTTCCTCTCCTGCTCGGATAACGAGCAGGAGACGGGTGATAATCCTGCGCCTACTACCGGTACGATTACGTTCGGTGTAGACCTGACAGGCTTTACCACCCGTGTCACACAAGACGGTACGTCTTGGACGAATGGGGACAAGATTGGAACATTCGCCTTGGATGCCGATACGTTCGAGCCGGTATTGGACAATGTGAATGTGCCTTATGTATGTGCCGAGGACGGTCAATCGGTAGCATTCACTTCGGAAACTCCGCTTGCTGTGCAGGACGATGGCAAGCCGGTGAAGTTTGTCGCTTACTATCCGTATAATGCCGATATGCAGGATTTTAACTATCCGGTGTCGATAGCCGACCAAAGCAATGGAAGTACCGCTTGCGACTTGCTGTACGGTACTGCATCCGAACCGTATGTGTATGATAAAGAAAGCGATACGAACATTGCGCTGAAATTTACACACCGTCTTTCAAAGGTGGTTTTGAAGTTCATGGATATGGAAAAGAACCCCTTGACGGTAAGTGATGTGAAGATACAGGGCATGCCGGTTTCCGCTGCATTCAATGTGCAGACGGGGGCGTTGACAACAGATGATAATTCCGTAGCCGATATAACTCCTTACGTGAATTCTGCTAACAATTATCGTGAAGCCATCATTCTGCCCGTTGCTTTAAGCGATGCTTACAAGGTTTCGTTTGTTTTGGACGGCAGAACACGCGAATGGGTGTTTGCCGACCTTGATATCAGTCTGCCCAAATTCAATGCCGGTTCGCAATATACGTTTGGAATTTATATCGATCCTACGGAAGATATTATCATAGGCCGTCTGGAAGATGTGGATGCAGGAAACAGCTCCGCTCCGTGGGAAGACGGCAGCAATGAAAACGGTACGGCGGATGGGAATCAACCTGCCGAGTACCATCTCTTTCCAGCCGATAAAGCAACTGATGCTTTTGCCGATACGGAATTGAAAATCTCTTTCGACGGCGTAGCGCCTGAGCTGGGTACAAGCGGATACATCCGCATTTATCGGATGAGCGACCATAAGATGGTGGATGAGATTAATATGGGAGAACGACGTGTGTCCATTGAAGATGGAAAAACTCTTCTGAATACTTGGATGGATATCATAGGCGTGACACCTAAGGGTTCTTCTGTCAGTCGTCGCGTGGTGAACTATTATCCGGTACGGGTGGAAGAAAATGATTTTATCATCAAGCCCCATCAGCAACGTTTGGATTTTGATACGGAGTACTATGTGGTTATTGACCGCGAAGCTATCGGTCAGGAAGATTTTCCAGGCATTTACGGTCGTGCGTGGACTTTCAAGACAAAGCCTGTTCCTCAGATTGACGGTCCGGAATATAATGTACGGATAAGCCATACCGATGCGGCAGCCCATTTCTATACATTGCAGGGAGCTATCGATTTTTGTGCTGTTAATGTAGATCTAAATGCACAGAAAGTATTCCGGTTGGATGATGGTATTTATCAGGAAATGATTTATTTGCGCGACCAAAGTAATATTACTATTAAAGGGAATCCGGGAGATAATACAGCGGTTAACGTTCAGTATGATAACTCGAATGATATAAACGGCGGTATCGGCGGTGGTACGAATATCGATCAGTTTGCTCCGGTGGGAACAATTGTACCTTCTTCTGGTGGTCGTTCGGTTGTAATACTTCAAGGTAATTCCGAGCATATTCGTTTTGAGAATCTTACAATAGAGAATGCTTATGGATGGACGTTGGGCAAAAACGGACAAGCCGAAGCGTTGTTTATTGATAATAAGTCGGCCGCTCTTGTCAATTGCCGTATTCTGAGTTTTCAAGATACTTTGCTTCCGGGCGGTGGATATAATTGGTTCTACAAATGCTATATCGCAGGTGCTACGGACTTTATCTGGGGTTCGGGAGAAGTTGTGTTGTTCGAAGACTGCGAACTTCATGCACCTACCGGCACTCGTGCCGTGATGCAGGCTCGTGTCAAAGAAGGTTATTTGGGTTATGTGTTCGACCGTTGCCGTTTTACGGTAGGCGAGGGAGTTACTAAGTCCACATTGATTTATCAGTATGCACCTGACAACCTGACTTTCCTGAACTGTACATTTGCCGATGTGTACGGTCCGAACTTTGTAGGGGAAAATAAACCGTTGGAGCCTGCCGTACCGTCGGTTACCGCCGGTTGCAAGATGTACAACGGTAAGACAGAATCCGGAGACGATTTCTACAATCTTATTCCTGAAGCTGTGAGAACTACGGTACTTAATCTTAGTGAGGCACAGTTTAACGAAAACTTCGGTAGCCGGGAAAAGATTATGAGTTGGAAAGGCAATGATCCCTCTTGGTTTAAGGAGTAAACAAACACAAATATAAATACTTAAAAGTTTTATAACTGATGAACAGATTAATGAAAATGGCGGGCTTCATGCCCGTCATTTTAGGAACACTTTGCGCTTGTCAAAGCGCTTCGACGGAGCGTTATGACATCGCAAACAAGGAAGACCTTTATAAGAATCTTCCCTTTGAGATGCCTGTCGTACAGCATCCCTCTTTCCCAGACTATCAGGTGGATATCCGTGATTTCGGTGCAAAGGCGGACGGTGAGACACTGAACACCGAAGCCATTAACAATGCCATCAGGGCGGTGAGCGAGAAGGGTGGTGGTAAAGTAATCATTCCCGAGGGATTGTGGCTTACGGGGCCTATTGTATTGCAGAGCAATGTCAACTTGCATACCGAACGAAACGCGCTTGTACTCTTCAGCGATGATGCCGCTTTGTATCCGTTGGTACATACCTCTTTCGAGGGGTTGGACATGCTCCGTTGCCAGTCGCCTATCTCTGCGATGAAAGCAGAGAATATAGCCATTACGGGGCACGGGGTCTTCGATGGTTCGGGCGATAGCTGGCGACCTGTGAAACGTAATAAAATGACGGACGGACAGTGGAAGGCACTGCTCAGGTCGGGTGGTGTGGTAGACGATGCCGGCAAAGTGTGGTATCCCGATGCCGGTGCTTTGAAAGCTTCTGTACTTACCGGCAGTAAAGAGAAAAGAACAGTTTCTGCCGATGAATGGGAAGGAATGAAACGCTGGTTGCGTCCTGTGCTGCTGAGCTTCGTAAAGAGTAAACGCATATTGCTGGAAGGCGTAACGTTCCGCAATTCGCCCAGTTGGTGCCTGCATCCGCTCTCTTGCGAAGACCTGACATTGGATGGCGTCAAGGTGTTCAATCCCTGGTATTCGCAGAATGGAGATGCCCTCGATGTGGAATCGTGTAAGAATGTGGTGGTAGCCAATTGCCTGTTCGATGCGGGTGATGACGCCATTTGTATAAAGTCGGGTAAAGATGCCGACGGCCGTCGACGCGGAGAACCTTGCGAGAATGTGATAGTGAAGGACAACACCGTATTGCACGGACACGGCGGTTTTGTTGTGGGCAGTGAAATGTCCGGCGGCGTCAGGAATGTGTATGTGGCAGACTGTACATTCATCGGTACCGATGTCGGGTTGCGTTTCAAGAGTACGCGCGGCCGTGGTGGTGTGGTGGAAAATATCTACGTGGACAATATCAATATGATAAACATTCCGGGTGATGCATTGATTGCCGACCTCCATTATGCTGTGAAAGAAGCGCCCGGTGCTCCTGTACCTGCTGTGACCGAAGAGACTCCGGCTTTCAGGAATATCCACATCTCCAATGTATCCTGCAAAGGTGCCGGCCGTGCCATGTTCCTGAACGGACTGCCCGAAATGCCTATCGAGAACTTCTCTGTTAAGAATATGAAAGTAACCGATGCGCAGAAAGGAGCTTCCATAAACAAGGTTGCCGGAATTACTCTGGAAAATATCGAAATAGAAACGGCTGATGATGCGTATCTGCAAGTGGAGAATGCCACGGATATAGTCATCGACGGTAAGGCATACGATAAAATCTCGGAAAGGAGATTGCTCACACAGAATTGAATTTAGACATAACTTCGTGTTGGTAAGGCACGGATTGTATGGAACTGGTAAACCGGAAGCGGCTACTTCATACAATCCGTGCCTATTGTATTTTCAGGAGGTGCTCTATTCGCTTTTTTCCCCTTCTATATACAGTTTGGTATTTATCTATAACTCTTTACGGTTATCATACTTATGGAAAGGTCCGTTTCCCACGGGAGAAACAACCGTTTCCCTTAAAGGAAACAAGAATTTCCCTTAAGGGGAACTGGAGTTTCCTTTAAGGGGAACGAGCGTTTCGCTAGTGGAAACTTCCGTTTCGCCTCATGGAAACGGAAGTAACCGCCAGTGTGACGGACCGGCAGGACGTTGTGCCAAAGAATACGGCCGGTATCCTTGTCGGATAAAAGCAAAGCGATGAAAAATCTCTTCCTTGCAGATACCGGGAAGAGATTCTTCATCGCTTTACTTCTCTGAATGCTACAGAGTGGGAGTTCTATCGGTTTCTTATAACAGTTTTAGTGTTTTCTTTTGCAGGTCTTTTTCTTGAGAGCTTCCACCTACCAATACATCGAAGGTATTTTGCATGGTACGCATCGTGTTGGTGGTGTTGTCCCACCATTCCAGTTGTTTGGGAGTCAGTTCGAGTTCCACTTTCACGGTCTTTCCTGCCGGGATGCGTATGCGTTTGAAGGCGCGCAGCGTCTTGATAGGACCGTCTGTCTCTCCGTTCTTCTTGAGATATACCTGTACTACTTCCTCGCCGTCGCGGCTGCCGGTATTGGTGACGGGTACGGTGATTTTTGCCGTTTCGCCTACCTTGACAGATGAATCCAGTTTCATTTTACCGTATTTGAATGTGGTGTAACTCAAACCGTATCCGAACGGGAAAAGCGGTTTGCCTTTGAAGAAGCGGTAGGTATGTCCTGCCATGTTGTAGTCTTCGAAGTCGGGCAGTTGCGACAGGTTGCGGTAGAACGTAACCGGCAGGCGTCCGGCCGGGTTGTAGTCGCCGAACAGGACTTCGGCAACAGCCTTACCGCCCGACTGTCCCGGATACCATGCCTGCAGAATGGCTTGGCAGTATTCCGTCTCGGCTTCCATGGCAATGGGGGAACCCGAACAGTTTACGAAGATAACCTTCTTGCCTGCATCGTGAAGCGCTTTAATCATTTCCCGTTGAACGGCAGGCAGTTCGATGTCCGTGCGGTCGCCTCTCTTGAAGCCGGGCAGGTCAACGCCCATCTCTTCTCCTTCCAGTTGAGGGGATATGCCGCCTGCAAAAATCACGATATCGGCATCTTTCACTTTGGCTACCGAGCGTTGTATGTCGCACTCTTCCTTGAAGCCGATGTCGAAGTTGAGCTGGGCATCGCTGGCAAAGTATTGGAAGCGGATTTCAATGTCATACGATTTGCCGGCCTCTACACGCATGCCGTGTGCTTGCGGACGGCTGCCGTGTTTGTTGGTGAAGCTCTTCACCTCTTTGCCGTCGACGAGCAGCTTTACGGAACCGTAGCAGTAGAAGTCGAACACAACATCGCCGCTCTCCCGGGGAGTGAATACGCTTTGGTAAACGGCAGAGAAATCGGTGAGGTTTACGCCCGGTGCAAAAACAGTGGCTCCGGAAGTACAGAGATGGAACGGAGTGCTTAGCTGTGCCGTGGCTGCGGGTTCGCCCTTGAACTCCGTATTGTTCCAGTAACGGGCGCTGAAGCCGGGGCCGTTTTCGGATTTACACTGGCTGAATACGCTGCGTATCAATTTCCTTTCCACCCACGAACAGCCTTGTTCGTAAATCAGTTTGTCGTCTTTGCCCATGGCCGAGCGGATACCGTCCAGAATGGTGATGGTACGTTTGGGAGTACCGTTGTAGTTTCCCCACTGCATCACGGAGTCGTTGGCGTTGGGCCCCATTACGGCGATGACTTTCCCGCCGCGTTCGAGGGGAAGGATGCCGTTTTTGTTTTGTAACAGTGTCATGGACTTGCGTGCCATGTCCAGCGACAGTGAATCGTGCTTGTCGGAGCCGACTACGGAATAGGGTGTCTGTGCCCAGTCCACCCGGCTGAGTTCGTCCATCTCGCCCAATTCGAAGCGTGCCTGTAACAGACGTTTTACGGAGCGGTCGATGTCTTTTTCATTGATGAGTCCTCTTTTTACTCCTTCTATCAGCGAACGGTAATTGGAACCGCATTCCAGGTCTGTTCCACTCAGTACGGCGGCAGAAGAGGCGGAAGCGGCATCGGGGTGGGTTTTGTGTCCTTTGGCGTTGTGGAAGTCGCTGATGGCGCTGCAATCGGATACGACAATACCGTCGTATCCCCACTCTTCGCGGAGAATATGCGTCAGCAGGCGGTTGCTGCCGCAGCAAGGTTCACCCTCGAAGCGGTTGTAGGCACACATCACTTCTTTTACCTTACCTTCTTTTACCAGTGCTTCAAAGGGCGGCAGGTAGGTTTCGTACAAATCGCGCGGGCTGATGTTCTCCGCATTGAAGCTGTGGCGGTTCCATTCGGGACCGGAGTGCACGGCGAAGTGCTTGGCGCAAGCGTGTACCTTATCGTATTTCCGGTTTTCGTCCAGGCATTGCAGGCCTTTTACAACATTTACGCCCATAACGCTTGCCAGATAAGGGTCTTCACCGTATGTTTCTATACCCCGTCCCCAGCGAGGGTCGCGGTAGATGTTCACCGTGGGTGTCCAGATGGTCAGCCCTTGATAGCGTTTGTAGCTGCCCTCTTTCGAGTAGACGGCATTCTTGGCTCGTGCTTCGTCGGATACGGCAACGAAAGCTGTATGTAAAGCTTCGGGAGAGAAAGAAGCCGCCATACCGATGGGTTGCGGAAAAACGGTTGCCAAACCGCTGCGTGCTACTCCGTGCAATGCTTCGTTCCACCAGTTGTAGGGCTTGATACCCAACCGTTCCACGGGTTTTGAGTTGTCCATCATCAAGGATACTTTTTCTTCCAGTGTGAGTTGTTTCACTAAATCTTCCGCACGCTCTGCCGGACTGTAGCTGTTGTCCTTATAGACGGACTGTGCAAGGCTGCTACCCGAAACAATGAGGCAGGCAAGCAGATAGGTTATTCTGTTTCTCATGATTATATGAATATAGTTGTTTTTTTCTGTATGCTTTGATAACGTTTTGATATCAACATTTATTTTCTTGTGATACGGAACCAGTCTACATCCGTCCAGCCACTGTCGTTGGTGCGGATAGCGGGGCGGGTACAAAATGTTCCTACTTTGGCTCCTATCCATTTGCCTTCACGGGCTTGGAAGGTTTCGCCGAGCGGACGGAACTCCTTGCCGTCGAGACTGTAACTGAAGTTGCAGCGTACCAACAGGTCGTCTGTGCCTTTCACTTTACTGCCGTCGGCGCTGAACTTCACTCGCAGGTAGAGGGTAGAGTCTTTTACGGCAACGCTGTCATTTGTTTTTTCGGTGCCGCCTCTGTCTGCTTTCCGGCAGGCGATTTGCGAAAGTACGGTTCCCTGTTCCGTATTCTCCAGTATGAGTCCGGCATAATCCATGCCCATGACTACCAATCCGGTACGCTCGCCTTTGTACTTCGGGTTGGGGCGGAAGGTCAGTTTCATGGTTGCGGTGAAGTTGTCCGACGGGGTTTTCTGCAACAACAGGTTGGGCACATCCCACAAGCTCTTGTAATTATCCGGAACGGGATAGGAGTAAAGACGCACCATACTTCGGTCGCCGGCGTAATATGCCCATTTATCATTGATGTTGGCGTGCCACTGCCATTGCGGAGACAGGGTGTAGCCGTCGAACTCATCGCTTTCTTGCGGAGTACATACGGAGTATGTCTTACCTACATCGGGCTTGCGGTAGGTCAGTACGGGTTCGCCGCATCCGTCCCCGTCTTTATCTGTTCCGATTACAGGCCAGTCGTCAATCCACTTCATGGGTTGCAGATGTACTACACGTCCGTAGGCACCTACATCCTGAAAGTGCATGAACCAGTCTTCACCGGTAGGCGTGTCCACCCAGCCACCCTGATGAGGCCCGTTGACGGGTGAGTTACCTTGTGCCAGTACGGTACGGTTTTCGTAAGGACCATAGATGTTACGGGAGCGAAGCACCACTTGCCAGCCGGTAGCCACGCCGCCGGCAGGGAGGAAAACGTAGTAATAACCGTTGCGCTTGTACAGTTTCGGCCCTTCGCACGTGCCGTGATGTTCGTGTCCGTCGAAGATGATGCGGGAAGGACCGATGACTTGGGTAGCGTCGGCGCTCAACTCGCAGATGGCGATGACGCTTTTCAGCCCGGCGCGGCTGCCGGCGTATGCGTGTACCAGGTAGACTTTGCCGTCCTCATCCCAAATGGGGCAGGTATCGATAATGCCCTTAATCTCTTTTACAAGTACGGGCTTGCTCCACGGACCTTCTGCCCGGGACGACTTTACCATGAATATGCCTTGGTCCGGGTCTCCCCAGAAAATATAGAATTCGCCGTTATGATGGCGGATACTGGGAGCCCACACACGGTTGCCGTGTTCCGGACGTTCGGGAGTGGTGACCGGAGGAAGGGCGGTGGGTACGGCGGCGCTGATAATAGACCAGTTCACCAAGTCTTTGGAATGGAGAATCTGTAGTCCGGGCAGACAGCCGAAACTGGACGAAGTCAGGTAGAAATCATCACCCACGCGGCAGACATCAGGGTCGGAGTAGTCTGCATAGAGAACAGGGTTCTTGTAGGTGCCGTTTCCTTGGTCGGCTACCCATACTTCGGAAACATAGTTTGATTGTTGGGCCTGGGCACCAGTCGTTAGTACACCGGCAAGGCAGGCGATAATCCATTGTTTTTTCATCTTTGAGTAATCGTTTTTTATGGTATTCCGTTTAACGATTGCAATAGTACGCGCTTTCCGGTTTTTAAACGGGTAATATCCGGTCGAAAGAGTGTGTTTTTTATTCGGAATGTTTTTTCATTTTCTCTCTTTATATTCCGAAGGTGTGACCCCCATAACCTTTTTAAAGCATTTGCTGAAGTACTTCGGATCGCTGAATCCGGTCATATAAGCAATTTGCGAGAAGTTATACTCTCCGCTGTCTATCAGTTGTACGGCGCGTTTGATGCGGATTTCGCGTATGAAATCCACGGGAGTAAGCCCGATAATCGATTTCAACTTCCGATAAAAGATAGTACGGCTCATCATCAGATGCTCGGCAAATGCGTCGATAGTCAGCTCCGAGTTGTCCATTTGCTGTTCCATAAACTCCATAACCTTTTGCATGAATTGTTCGTCAAAAGGAGTAATCTGAGGTTGTGAAGGGGTGAGGTTGCCGGAGATAATGGCGTTCTTGCTTTCAGTGAGTTGCGCCATGTACATTTCCTGCAACGATTTGCGTTGGCGGAGGAGCGTGACGATACGGGTTTTCAAGTAAGTGGCGCTGAAAGGCTTGGTTATATAGTCATCTATTCCCTGCTCCAGTCCTGCTATGCGATCGTCCAAAGATGCCTTTGCCGATAGTATGATGATGGGAATGTGGCAAATGGAATTGTTTTCTTTGATGTGCTTCACCATTTCCAATCCATCCATGACGGGCATCATGACATCGCTGATGATTAAGTCCGGGAGATTGTCTATGACAGATTGCAGCCCTTCTTCTCCGTTGGAAGCAGTGATAACGGTGTAGTCTCCCGACAGGCTGTTCTTTAGAAAAGTCCGCAGTTCTTTGTTGTCCTCTACCACCAGAATGGAGTGGCAGTCGGTGGTATTATTGTCATAAATCTCTTTTGTATCTGTTTCTTTTGTGTCTTCATCGGTGGCAGTCAGAGAGGATGACTGAGCATCGTTCAATATGAATTCCGCTTGCGTATCTTTCTCGAAAGCTTGCTTTTGCAGAGGCAGGGTTACGGTAAAACGGCTGCCCACACCGGGCTGGCTGTCTACTTTGATGCTACCGTGGTGAATTTCTACCATCTCTTTTACCAGTGATAGTCCGATACCCGATGAGGGCTGGAGAATATTCTCCTTTACCAGTGTTTCAAAGCGCTGGAAAAGGGTACGCAACTTTTCCGTTGCGATTCCGATTCCTTCGTCTGCCACTTCGATGTCTATCGTGTCTTTATGTGGCGTAACTTTGACTGTGATAGCTTTGCCGTTGGGAGTATATTTGAATGCGTTGGAAAGCAGATTAAAGAATATCTTTTCGAATTTGTCCCGGTCTATCCAACCGAAAACGGATTCGGTCGCAGATTGCATCCGGTAATCAATCTCCTTTTCTTTGGCTATCAGCCGGAAACTGTCCATCACTTTCTGCAAGAGCGGAATAAGGTCTGTGTTTTCCACTAACAGCTTCATCTTCTGATTTTGTATTTTGCGGAAATCCAGTATCTGGTTCATTAGTCGGAGCATCCGTTCTGTGTTCCTGCGCACAAGGGTCAGGTGCTCGCGGGCAGTGGGAGACAGGGGCTCATTCTCCAGGACTTCTGTAACCGGACTGCCTATCAGGGTCAACGGAGTACGCAGTTCGTGGGAAATATCGGTGAAGAAACGTAGCTTGACATTTGCGAGTTGCTGTTCCATGTCTACTTGGTGGCGCAGACGGTAAATATAGAACAGAACATATACAATGGTGGCGGTGAACAGGACAAACAGAATGAAATAGAGTAGCCATGCCCAATAGGTTTCCCAAAATGTCGGGAGTACATGGATGGATAGCGTACGTATGTTGTCGGTCCATACTCCGTCGCTGTTGGTCGATTTGATTTGTAATTGGTACTGTCCTGCCGGCAGATTGATATAGCTGGCGGAACGGTTGTTGTCGACTTCATTCCATTCGTCTTCCAGCCCTTGCAGGCGATAGGCGTAAAGTATATTGTCGGGATTTACGTAATCGAGTGCGGCAAACTGGAAAGTAACGTTCCGCTGGGATGCTTTCAGTTCCAGTTCTTTCAGATTGTCGATTGGATGGTCTGCCGGATGCCCTTGTATTTTAAATCCGGTAAATACGATAGGGGGTACATAGGTACTTTTTCGCATCTTATCGGGAGAAATTTCCAGAAAACCTTTGTCTGTACCCAATACGATTTGTTTGCGGGCGTTAATGACAGGGAGAGCTTCTGAGAAGTTGAACTGTTGCTGGTAGGTGGAGCCAAGCATGTAGTTTTCAAAAGTCTCGTTGTCGGGATTAAATCTGGATAGGGCTATTTCGGAAATTATCCAAAGGTGATTGTGGGTGTCTTCCGTCATTGAGAGGGTCAGGTCGGAGGCCAATCCGTTGCTTTGGTCGTAGTTCTTGAAGCGTATTTGTTCGCTGAGCAATTGACCGGAGATAATTTTACTGATACCGCCGGTGAAACTTATAACGTATGTTGTCTTTCGTCTGTCTGTATAGATGTGCGTAATGTCGTTGGTGGCAAGACTGTTTTTATCGCCCGGCTGATGGCAGTTTCTGTAGAACTTTACCTCTTCGGGCAATTCAAACTTATTGGAGAAAGTGAGCAGTCCGTTCGTGGTACCTACCATAAGTACGCCGCCGGGAGCTTCGGTGATGTTACGCACTTTCATCCCATAATCCGTGGGATAGTTTTTCAGTTCATTGTTGCTATGGATGAATATGGGTGTTTGGTCATTTCGCCGGGTCAGCAGGTTTAGTCCGCCACCATAACAACCTATCCAGATGCGGTTGTGGCTATCCTGAAAAATGGAATATATGCTGTTGTCACTTATACTGTAAGGATTGTTCGGTTGGTGCTTGAAGCAAGTGACGGAATATCGATTTATTCCTTTGGGAGTCAGTTGGAATAATCCGGCGCCTTTCGTACCCAGCCAGATGTTCTTCTCTTTGTCTTCCATGATGGCGTATACGCCGTTGTAGAACAGTTGTTTCTCTTTGACAATATTTCCCTGTGGCGAGAGGTAGCCTTCCAAACTTCCGTCGGGGGCATATATCTGGATGTAACTTGCTTTGGATGCGCTCCATAAGCGATTGTTGCTATCTCGCAGGAAGGCACGTGTTTCTGCTTCGTAATCGGTTTGGTTGAATTGGAAACTTTGAGGGAAAAAACTTATCCGGTCTATTCCGCGTGCAGTGGCAAGCCAACAGTTTCCTTGTGTGTCGAGAGTGTAAAAGCGTACCAACGGGCTGAATATGGATTTAGGGTTGTCAGTGTCGGTAAGCAGCGGTTTGAGTCTTTTTTCTTTCCGGTCGTAATAAGAAAGGTTACCGTTGGTGGGCAATACCCATAGGTTACCGGTTTTATCTTCGAATATCAGTTTACGGCTGTTGCGCCCGTGCCTGATAACTTCATTCTGGGGAGTAAACAGGTGCTCTTTTTCATCACAGCCGGGCAAGATACGGATGACGCCGGAGCTTTGGGAGAATACCCAAATATTTTGTTGCTTGTCTTGATAGACCTGTTCCACATAATTGGAAGGTTGGGTGGATGTACGAATATCGATTTGGCGGAATGTATTGTCGGGAGTGGAATACAGTATCAGACCATTGTCCGTACCTAATGCCAGCGTTTCTGTTCCTATTGCAGTAACATTGGTTATTCTGTTGTGAGAACAGGGGATATTGATAAACTTCAGCTTTTGGGTTTGGAAATTGTATTGAGCCAGTTTACCCTTGTCGGCAATCAGATATATATTCTCCTTTATTTGTGTGATATATTGAAATGGAAAGTCGGTGTCTACCCTTTTATTTCCGACAATGGTGACGCCTTTGTTGGTCAATATCCATTCGTCTTCATCGGAATCCTGATAAACGGTATAGATACGGTCTCCTTTCAGATTCTTGGTGAATGTAGAGTACAGTGTGATACCTTCTCCGTGTTTGCATAGTTGTTCATCGGCTCTATATGTGTATCCGTTTTTGCAGATAATCCACGCTATGCCTTTCTTCAATGACAATATGCGTGAGACATAGTTAGAGTGCTTGGTTGTAATTTCAAGAGGTTGCAATACATCGATGAATTTTTCCGTTTCCACATCGAACAGACAGGCTTGTCCGTCGTAGGTAGGGCACCAGATATCTCCGTATTTGCTTTCGGAGATTGTTCCCATACGGTTACTGCCGAAAGCGTAACGGTCTTCCTGAGAAGTCTTGTAGGTCTTGAATGTGTATCCGTCATATTTGCTCAGTCCGTTCCAAGTGCTGAACCAGATGAAGCCTTTTTGGTCTTGAAGCATTCCCATTACATTTCCTTGGGCGAGACCGTCATTGACAGAAAAGTGCTTGACCTGACAAACCGGTTGGGCAATGATGAATACGGTTATTGATAGCAAAAGAATAAGAACATCGAGTCGTTTCATTGTATTTACTTTAAAGCTATAGCAAAAATAAGTAAATACCTTCAATTAGGAAATAAGGAGAGGTAATATGAACGGAAAATACACCATTTCGCCTGTTTTTTACTCCAATGAGGTAAATATAGGAGGTATGGGAAGCGAAATCTTACGTCATACTGTCATTCAGAGACGTGTAGCGGTAAGCTTATATAGGGGAGGGAGGCTTTTCATTGCTACGAGTCTCTGAATGACGGGATATGTTTTTTTATCTTTTAATCAGCGGTTAAACCAAAATCTCTTATCAGCGGTATGTCGTTTTCGTCTACCCCCAACTTGATGAGCATCTCCTTGTCTTTATCGAACATCTCAAGAAAAGTCTCCCGGTTACCGCTTTCCGAGGTAGCTTTCCCGTACAGTTCGGCAGCCTTTTCCATATTTCCCAATAGCAATGCTGCGTGTCCGGCATTGAGGTAATCTGTGGAAAGCGGTTTCAAGGCAAGTATCTTGTTGTAATACCGCATGGCCTGTTCAAATTTTCCGCTGACAAACGAGCACCAGCCTATGGCACGCCATGCCTTGATGCAGTCGTTCTCCATGAAATCCAGCTTAAAGAAACATTGCAAGGCTTCTTCGTAGCGTTCCTGCTCTGCCAGACAACTGCCGATAAGGAATGGCAGGTTTCTGTTTTCCGGTTGCATGGCTTCCGCTTTTCTGTAATATTCCAATGCCGTTGCAAAGTCTCGCAATTGGCGGTGGCAGGTGGCGAGGTGGCGGATAGTCCATACATGGTCGGGTTTCAGCACATCGGCTTTCCTATAAGCCTCGATAGCTTCTTTGTAACGTTTCTCTTTTTGCAGGCAATAGCCGGTCTTTTGGAAGATTTCCGCATCGGCATGGTTCATATCCGTTATTTCTTTATAGATGCTTAAGGCTTCTGCGGGATGCTCTTTGCGGAAATGGAAGTCGGCTATGGTTGCCAATAGTTCGGGCTTGCACAAAATGTCTTTCAGTGCCGGTATGCGGTGCAGGGTTATTTCTTCCTTGAAAATATCACGGAACTCATGGTGGCGCTGGCTTAACTTGAAGAACCGGTATAAATCGTGGATATACTGGTTGCTGATAACATCCGGTCGCAAGGCATACTGTCTCAGGCTGGACGATTTGCTTTCGTCCATCAGTTCATTCAAATCCTGTGATGTCATTTGACTGAGCATCATATTACGCTGTGCTTGCGGTATATGTGCCATGGTAAAGCATAATGAATACTTGTCGCTGTTGCAGAAAAAGCCCGATTGCAGTATCAGTGACAGGACGGCGTTTTCTCCGGTAGGCTTCAGTCCGAACTCCCGTATGATGCTGGAATGCTGCATGTCGAACGGATAGAACCAGTTATGCGGATTTTGGAAGAACGGGTAACTCTTGAGTTGGGCAAACGTACTCATATATACATCGGCTCCTTCCAGTTGAAGTTCGTTCATCTCGCGTATCTTGTCGCCCAGGCCCGATTCCTCAAATGCTTTCTCCCAGTCTGGATTGCGGTCGTCTTCATCAATGTTTTCTTCGAAGCCGTACTTCATGTTGCGCATGATGGTGACGTTCTTCATCATTTCCGGAATGATTTCTTCACGCATCTTCTTGTCTATCTTCTCTGTCTCACGGCTGCGGAGTAGCTGGATGTAAACCCGGTTCAACTGTTTGCCGAAGCTGCCGTCCTCATCGAGAAGCGATAACTTTGCCATCAGCTCTGGGTATAGCCGCAAGCGGTTGGAGTGTATGTGCAGTATGATGGCAATAATCACCAGGGCGCGCTGGTTGACTTGTGTGTCGGCGTGCGTTGCGGCATCCAGTAACCATGAGAATTTCCGCGGATCGAAACATTCCATCAGGCTGAGCAGGATGGCTCCGGTGAACAGACACAAGTCATTTACCGGCAACAATTCGGACTCCAGATACAGCCTGGCTTCCTGTTCTTCTTCTGCCGTCCAGCCACTGTTGCCCCATGTAGTGAGGAATAGATATTGGGCAGTGCCTTCATGGCGTTGCAGGGCGCTGTCCAGACTTTGTTTGTTGTCCGGCATAAGCTGGCAAACCGCCATATCGTCAGGAAAAGATTCCAGAACTTTCAGCCAGGAAGACATGCCGTAACCGGCTACCATATTCTTTTTGTTCTTGTGCAGGGAGTGGTAATAACGGGTCGAAACCTCATCGAGCAGGCTGATGCGGGTCTGTTCGGCAAGCTCCCAGGTTTCTGCCAGAAGTTGCCGGTATAGTTTCTGCCGTTCCGGATCGTTTACGCCCTGGCGCATGTACTGTAACATGTATTGGTAGGACACCTTAGCCTGCTCCAGACGGTTGCGGAGCGTCCAGTCGTTGCAGTTCCATAAAAAGGCTTCCAGTTGTACTTGAGCCTCTTTCAGACGTTTCTGTTCCAGTAGATTGACTATATGCTGATATTGCTCTTGTATGGCTTGCTCGTTCATAAGATTGTATTCATTAAGTGATTATACTCTACAAATGTACAAAAAGAATGCCAGAATGTTTTCATAAATCAGAAACGCACCTGCAATTGTGCCTGCAGCAGGTTGGAGTTTTCTCCTTTGTGGGGAACGCAATAGGTGTATTGTGCCTGCAAGCGGCATTTGGGATAGAACCACCATTGCACGCCGGCCACATAGTTGCTCTGTTTGTAATCCTGCGCTTTGTCTTTGTTGAAATAATCATAGGATGCTACAATGTCGAATTTGGGAAGCACATGTATGGATGCGGTTGCATAGTATCCGTCGCTTTTTACATGTCCGTCTTTGCCGGCAAGGTATTCGGTACGCAGGCTGACAGGCTTTGTCTGTATGGTGGCGCCTGCCGACCAGCGGTTGCGTGTGTAGCTGTCGCCTATCGCTATATCCGGATTGACGGAAGAGGCGGCTACGGCACAGCCTTTGCCCTTGACGAACGAGCCGCCCACCGACAGCCAGTCGAGCGGATGAACCATCAGGCTGCCTACTATGTCTTTTTGATTGTTCTTGTCTTTCAGATTGATGCCTTGCCCGTTCATGACGGCAAGGTTATAACTCAGCTTTTTCTTGAAAAGGTCGCCGTAGATAAGGATACCCATGTCACGGCCGCTGTTCGAGCCATAGAGTGGGTCGCTGCCGTTGATGCCTGCCAGATAGTTGACCGCCTGTGAATAGCAGTTTATCAGTTCGACAAAACAGGGAGACATCGGATTCTCAATGGTGTACATTGTTTTGAACTGTCCGATGCGGGCAGTGAGTTGGGGCAGGAACCGGTATTCCGTATAAGCTTCCAGTATCTTTCCGGTATTGGCGAAGCTGTACATGAAGTAGCACGACCATTTGTCGGTAATCTTGCCGCGTGCCATGAATATGGCGCGTTTGAGGTCGAAGGTATTGCTGGCCTTTTCGCCGGCGTCATCATGGGTATATCCCACTTGGGCATACCCTGCCAGGGTGATGCGTTCTTTCAATGTATTCACTACATTGTTCAGACGCGTATCCTGGGCTTTTAATGTATGTATGGAGAGGAGAAGAAGACAGGATAGTAGAATTCGTTTCATGTGTCGGATATATAATTAAAAAAAAAGCAACCCTTTTTTCAAAGAGCTGCCTTTTGTATGAATGAGGTTCTTGTTATTCGTTGATAGCAGCGATACCCGGAAGAACTTTTCCTTCGATTGCCTCGAGCAATGCACCGCCACCGGTAGAAACGTAAGAAACGCCGTTTGCCAGACCGAACTTGTTGACGCAAGCTACAGAGTCGCCACCGCCTACGAGTGAGAACGCACCGTTCTTGGTTGCCTCTACGATAGCTTCACCTACAGAGCGTGAACCGTGAGTGAAGTTGTCGAACTCGAATACGCCCGTAGGACCGTTCCAAAGGATAGTCTTGGAGTTCTTGATAACTTCGGCAAAAATCTTTTCTGTCTCAGGACCTATATCCAGACCTTCCCAGCCGTCAGGTATTTCGTTTACTTTGCAGAACTGAGTGTTGGCGTCGTTAGAGAAAGAGTCGGCAATCTTGGCATCTACAGCCAATACGAGGTTTACGCCTTTTTCTTTTGCCTTCTTCAACAGTTCGAGAGCCAGATCCAGCTTGTCGTCTTCGCAGATGGAAAGACCGATTTTACCGCCTTGAGCTTTGGTGAAGGTATAAGTCATACCGCCGGTGATAATCAGATTATCCACTTTGTTCAGCAGGTTT
>ERZ780094.338-NODE-338-length-19069-cov-9.021248_pt1 | contig 19069 bp, 18 predicted proteins | sample MGYA00511174_ERZ780094 | MGnify/ENA primary metagenome ERZ780094 (study PRJEB29588, sample SAMEA2148063) | human gut metagenome | biome: human gut; feature: human-associated habitat; material: faeces | place: Denmark | collected 2008/2010 ...
AGTAACATCAGCGGCTCACTGAGCTTGCTGTATTTAAACATGTTGAACAATGAACCAATACTTCGGTAAATTTTTACCGAAAGATTAAAAGTTAAACAATAGAACCGGCAAAAGCTGGTTCGGAAACACTAAAGAGGTCATTGAAATGTTGTCAAAAACGAATGGTTAAGCATGAAGAAATGTGCTAAAAAAAGAGAGCTAACCTGCTGATAATAAAGGAGAAAAGTATTGCATAATTCGTTATTTCTTAGTGAATTAGAAGTCTCTGAACTCTTCTGATTATGACTAAAGAAACACTCCTTATGCAATACCAATCCGAGTGCCTGTCGGCTCTCAAATCAGTAGCGAATATACACAAACCTTTTGAAAAAGCATTCATGGACACCATGAAATTATTCATGGCCATCCCAGATCGTATAAATTTCCTTCAATTGGGTAGATATGGCTGTTTCTCAGAACAGACTTATCGTAACCTTTTTGAGCATGAAACTTTCGACTGGTTTGCGTTCAACGGCTCTATTATCAGCAAGCATCTCACAGGCAAAAGAAAAGCCATCGCCATCGACCCTTCCTATATTCCCAAATCAGGCAAGAAGACACCTTGGATAGGTTACTTCTGGTCTGGTTGTGCAGGAGAATACAAGCGAGGATTGGAAATCATGGGCATCGGTGTCATTGACATCGACAACCATGAATGCATGACTTTAGGTTCCATTCAGACACCGGATTGTAAGACCTTGGATAATATGGACAAGAACCTTGTTGACTGGTACAGCTGCTATCTTATCAGCAGAAAAGACAAGCTGCAAAGCATATCCAAAACGGTGGTTGCAGACGCATTCTTTTCCAAGGAAACTTTCGTAACGCCTATGTGTGAGAACGGTTTCCATGTTATCAGCCGCTTTAGGAATGATGTTGTCCTGTACTATCCGACATTGGAAAAGAAAACAGGAAAACGTGGTCATCCCAAGTGGTTTGACGGCAGGATTGACTTTGCCAATCTGGATTTGACCCGGTGCAAGGAATACGAGGTGAACAAAGGAAAGCTATACGGATTGAGGGTTTATGCTAAAGCTTTCAAAAGGTATGTTTCCTTAGCCATCTGGTATCCGATGGACGGAAGAACAGACAAGTGGCAACTTTATTTCTCTACAGACGATTCCATGGATGGACGCGAGGTGCTGGATTATTACAGAACCAGGTTCCAGTTGGAATTTTGCTTTAGAGATGGCAAGCAGCATGCAGGAATCACCAACTGCCAGTCTACCGACTTCAGGAAATTGGATTTTCACTTCAATGCATCGCTTGCTGCTGTCAACTTGGCCAAAGCGGCATGTAAGAGGCTCGGAATAACCTATTCCATATCCTCCTGCAAGTCTTTCATACATAATGCTTATATGCTTGAACGATTTATTTGCGTGTTTGGGATTAGCCCAGACCCGCAAGTTATTGACAAACTTTTCAAAGAACTCATTTTATTTACTGCCAGAGCCGCTTAGGCTTGGCGAATTTTTAATGAACTATTGATGAACTATACATACAGAAAAATTTGGTTCATCAACTTTCCTGTCATGATGAGCATCCTTATCGAACAGCTTATAAATATAACCGATGCCATTTTTCTGGGGCATGTCGGTGAAATAGAATTGGGAGCATCGGCACTTGCCGGAATATGGTATTTGGCCATTTATATGCTCGGTTTCGGATTTAGCCTGGGCCTGCAGGTCGTCATTGCACGGCGCAATGGTGAGCGGAACTATCATGAAACCGGCAAGACTTTCTTTCAGGGACTGTTTTTCCTGTCAGTTCTGGCGATTCTGCTGTGCATCATTTCGAAAATATTTTCCCCCATTGTTCTGGGCAGACTGATTGCTTCTGAGGAAGTATATGCTGCAGTCATCGATTATCTGGACTGGCGCATCTGGGGATTGATGTTTTCCTTCCCATTTCTTGCATTGCGCTCTTTCCTTGTCGGTACCACACTTACAAAGCCGTTGAACAAGGCCGCACTTGCTGCCGTACTGGTCAATATACCTTGCAACTGGCTATTCATATTCCATTTTGACATGGGTATTGCCGGAGCTGCAATGGCATCGTCTTTTGCTGAATTATGCTCATTGGCAATACTGTCAGTCCATATTTTACGGAAAATGGACCGGCAAGCCTATGGCCTGAAATGGCAATTCGACAAGAAAATATTGCAGCATGTCTGCCGGGTCTCTATCTGGAGCATGTTCAACCAGTTCATCGGCGTAGCCTCCTGGTTTGCCTTCTTCGTAGCCGTCGAACATCTGGGAGAGATGGAACTGGCGGCTACAAATGTAATACGCAGCATATCTGCCCTGTTTTTCGTCATTGTCAATTCACTGGCGGCAACCACGGGTTCATTGGTGGGCAATCTGCTGGGAGCAGGACAAAAGGATCTGGTTTTACCGTTATGCAACAGGGTTATCCGTATGGGATACGCCGTGGGAGGTCCGCTGATTATCCTTTCCATCATCTGCTTCAATCCGATTTTCAGCATTTATTCCGGGAACGGGGATCTGATGCGGACAGCTCATCTGCCGTTTGTAGTAGCCCTGCTGAATTACGTTTTCGCCCTGCCCGGTTATGTACACATGAATGCCGTAACCGGAACAGGCGCCACACGTACGACTTTCGTTTTTCAGACTGTAACTATCATAGCCTATCAGATTTATTTATGGTCTGTGAGCTGTTTCAGTACATCACTTTCCGTATACTGGACAGCTGAATATCTGTACGTGATATTGTTGGGGGTATTGTCTGTTATCTATCTCAAGAACAAGGAATATTGAATATTCCTATCCGTTCTGTAACTTTTTGGGAGGCAATATTATCAGACTGAATGATTGCATGTACCTTGTTTTCTCCAAGGACATCAAAAGCATATTCTTTACAGCCAGAAGCCGCTTCTTATAAATAATGATCGGATCATTCTGTACAGTATTATCTTTACACTTTTCCATAAATCGGCAACTTTATATATTCTCGTGACTAAAGTCAAAATAAGGGGAGGAAAGAGATGGCTACGCCATGGCAAAATAAACCCCGACAGGCCTTTATAGACGGGGCATGTCGGGGGCAAATAGTGCTGTTATTGCTTCTTTCCCCTCTGTTTGTAATTACCAGTTACAATGGACAGATTCACGAATATACTTGTCGTAAACAGCAGCAACACCTGCCATTTGTTCCGGAGTCAGTGCAGTGAGTTCTGCAGCGGTCACATTTGTCAATACCTGCTCACACTTGCTGGCACCAGGTATTACTGCACTTACAGCATCGTGCATCAGAATCCAGCGTAGAGCATAGGGGATAAGGTTTTCCGTATGGAACAGTTTCTTCAATTCCTCCACGGCTTGTAATCCAAGTTCGTAATCCACCCCGGAGAAGGTCTCGCCTTTATCGAATGCTTCACCGTTTCTGTTATAGCTACGATGATCATCTTTACCAAATACTGTATCCTTTGTATATCGGCCGGTAAGAAGGCCACTTGCCAAAGGCACACGGGCCAAAATACCAATATCGTTTGTTTTTACTGCCGGGAACAGTTCCTCCAGCAGTTTCATTCGGAACATATTGAATATCACTTCTATGGCCGAAATAGGGTATCCCATGGCCTGCAAGCCTTCTGACACCTTCTCAATGCTGACACCATAGTGACTGATTTTCCCTTTTTGCACCAGTTTGTCCATACCTGAAAACAGTTCATCTTTCTGGTATACAGATGTGGGTGGACAATGGAGAAGTACAAGATCCAATTGTTCAACGCCCAGGCGTTTCAGACTACCATCGATAAATTTTTCCATATTTTCTGCTGTATACCCATCTGCTGTGTGAGGATTCAATCCTCTGCCACATTTAGTTACAACAAAGAAGTGATCTTTATGCTTTGCAATAAATTTGCCGATAGCGAGTTCGCTGTTACCATCATTATAAATGTCAGCTGTATCAATCAGATTGATACCACTTTCATAACTTGCCTCCAGAATTTTCTGAGCTTCTGCCTCGTTAAAAGGATCACCCCACTTGGTGCCAAGCTGCCAGGTTCCAAGGCCAATTTCACTGACCATTCGGTTTGTTTTACCTAATCTTCTTTGATTCATAAAGTCTTTCGTATGTTGATTAATTATTCTTTCCAGTAATCTTCTGATGTGTAGTATATCATCTTTTTGGTCATACCGCCATCTATTACGATGTTTGCTCCGTTGATGAAATCATTTTCAGGTGCAGACAGGAACATGACCATCCGTGCTATGTCTTCAGGTACTCCCACCCTGCCAGACGGGTGCTGTCTGTGATCTTCTTCGGATAGAGTGTCATATTCTGAACACTGTATCCATCCGGGACTGATGGCATTCACGGTAATTGGAGTTTCCGAAAGCGATACACAAAGCGTGTTGGTCAATGATACAAGACCGCCCTTTGATGCTCCGTAAGCCTCCCAGTCTGCCTAGTTCTGATTCCATCTCGTAGAGGCGATGTTGATGATTCTGCCGTAATCCATTCCCTTGTTTGCTTCAATAAATTGTTTACAGCACATGAAACTACCATAAAGGTTGGTGTCTATCACCTTACGGAACTCTTCGGGAGTGATGTCAAACACGCTCTTTGAAAACTTGCTTATCGCACCGTCGTTTACCAGCACATGTACTCCGCCGAAATTTTTCCTGGCATACTCAAAAACTCGGCAGATGTCCTCATAGGAACATAGATCCGCTTTCTGGAAATGTATTTCACTGCTGCTGAAATCTGCACTATTCACATCCATGGCAATGACGGTAAATCCGTTATCTGCAAACATGTTGACGATAACTTTTCCTATTCCGCCGGCTGCACCGGTCACTACTGCTACTTTTTTGTTTTCTTTCATATTTATTTCAATGAGAGAGCTGTTTCCTTTATCTCGCTTATAATGTCATTCTGACCAGTGATGTCGTCCGGTTCATATGCCGAAACCGAGATAAACCTTATCATATCCCAATGCAGATAATCACTTATTGCATGAAACTGCTTGTCAATCAAATCATACTGGATATTATCCAAAGGGTTTGCACCGGTTGCTATGACTATTATCTTCTTTTTGACTGTCAGTCGGGAGTTTACAGAATAGAATTTGTCTATAAGCAGCTTCATCTGGGCAGATACACCCCAATAATACACGGGAGTGCCGAACACTATGACATCGGACTCTATCAGCGTCTGTAATATTTTATTACTGTCATCATTATGAATGCATCCGTTTTCTTCTTTTTGGCAACAGTTGCAGTTGCGGCAGGCTTTTATGGAGTTCTCGTACAGATTATACTGGACTACACTATGTCTGGAATCCAATGAGTCCTTGAAACAGAGCAGAGCTTTGGAGGTATTTCCATTTCTGGGGCTTCCGTTTAATAAGGTAATTTTCATAATGCTAATTCTTTTATTTTGTTTTTACTATTACAATTTCTTTCTGGTCTGGCCGGCACATCATATTGGACAACTCAAGTTTGGGATATCCTGCCCGGAGAAACGTTTTGCTAGTTCCATCCCTATTCCGGAACTTGCATCGATTACAACAGCTAACTTCTCCACATATATTACTTTTAAAATTTATCCAAAAGTAACATACTACACACGATTATAAAATACATGATAAATTACACATATACTGATAAATTTATTCGTATATTGATTTATAGTATATTATCATTATATTTGCACAATTATTTTTCAAAAATATATGTATAAAAGAAAACTTCCTTTAGATCTGTCTTGCGGAATACGTATAACAATGAGCGTTATCGGTTCAAAATGGAAACCATGCATCATTGACTCATTGCGTGAAACATCCAAAAGACCCAGTCAGATTCATCGTGAAATACCTGAAGCTGTATCCAGGGTCTTGGATCAGAATCTAAGAGAACTTGAGGAACATGGTATTGTAAAGAAAACAATCTTTCCGGAACTGCCTCCCAGAAGTGAATATGAACTGACGGAACTGGGCAGAAGCCTCTTGCCGGTTATTGATTTCATGGAAGACTGGGGAGAATCCCATAGAAGTCAGTTTGAATGCCTAGATAAATGAGCACAAATACATCAGGACGAATAAAGCATGTGTACACCGCCTCGTAAAAACTTTCCTCTTTATTCCTAATCTAATGTCTTTTGTGTGGTTTGATACATTTTTTCAAGCGAATAAATCGAATTCGTCACACTTTTTCCAACGAATCAGAGTTCCTTTATGCACTTTTCCATCAAAATTGAGATTTGAAATCTACACTTTTCCATGAAATCATCAACTTTACTTTATCCACGTATTCATATATACGTTTATTAAAGTAAAGTCAAAATGAGGGAAGAAAAGAGATGGCTGCGCCATGACAAAATAGATAGAACTTTATTTTTATAAAATCGCGACTCGCAAGTTTGACAAAATTTTATACAGAAAATTTTATTCAGGTTTTCATCATCATAAGAAATAAACCATGGAAAGATTTAAAACATACAATAGAACAATTAATTTATTTGATAAGTATACAAAGTTTATCGAGTCTATTAATACAGAGGATATTGAAAGCAATTTTACACTATATAGATTAATAGAACTAAAATCAATATTATCTGATATTAATAACATAATGACATTAATATCGACTCGTTCTATTGCGACAAAAATATTGTCTATTTTATCATTGAATAATGAAGATAGAGAACGGATATTGAATGTCATTGATAACCAAAAGCCAAACTCTAATGGGTTTGATATAAGAATTGACTCCCCTATAAAAATATTAGTAGAAGTAAAATGTAATTCTCTAATTCACAATAAAAAATTTGGTGCAGCACAAATTAATGCTATTCTTGACGATGCTAGAAAATTAAGGTTAGAATCATCTCGAAATATAAAAGTACGGAAAAGTATTCAAGACACAAAAGATTATATTAAGATAATTGCCATTGTTAATTTTGGCAACAAGTCAGACGAAGATTTAATATCTCAACTACTGAGAGAGACCAAGTGTAAAGAATCAACTAATTCTGCAAGAAAAGAACGAATGAAAGTGAAAAAGTTTTTAAGGCCACTATATACATTATCGAAAATACATGAAATAACAGATTTAGAAAAAGTTTATTTAACAATTTTACATATGGATGATTTGAAAAATGAGTTAGAGAAAATGCGGCTTGAATATAGTTCATTACCAAAGTAAAAATACGGATAACTTTATCCTCGTATTCATATATACGTTAATTAAAGTAAAGTCAAAATAAGGGAAGAAAAGAGATGGCTGCGCCAGGGCAAAATGGTTACAGCCTTTTTCTTTTGACTGCAAAATTTATGTGTACTCCTGGTGCTATTAAGGCCGAGCAAAACACCTCTTCGACCATACGACAATATCCCACAATTGGAACTCCAAAATATCCGTGAACCCATCCTCAATTTTACATCCCATTTTGGCGAAATAAACCCCGACATACCCTATCTTTGCAGACGAGGTCAGTCGGGGCTCCAAAGGGCTGTTTTTGCCTTTTTTCCCTCTATTCAGAGAGAGTCGATAAAAAAACGTTAAATCTTCGATTTTCCGCAAAAAAACAAGTAAATTTTTGAGTAATCTACCTTTTAAGACGCAAACTATTGATAATCAATGAGAATATGATGATGCATCGGAATACTATCGTTCGAGTTGATCCGTGACCACAGTGTACTCATGGCGAAGTCTGTATCATCATCCAACTTTGGCATTATCAACGGGCTCCTTATTAGTGTTACTCACAACACAATTTGTGGACTAATTTGTACCCTTTCATTCGCATATCTTTTCCTCTCCTTTAGGCCTAAACATCGTCAAGCGCAATATGCACAAAAACACAAGCGTTGCCTCTATCATTCCGTAATCTTGCGGTATATAGAACGCATGTGCTACGTAATTGCGAATATTGTATCCTTTAGCAGTGAACACATACTCAAAGAATTCAATATCTTCTTTTCTGAATATTTGCAGTAAACATGGTTCTCTCAGTAGATCATCAAGTAATGCCTGAGTAGTACTGTTATCTCGTCCTACTTTTGTAACACAACCTCCATAATCACCAACCATATCACGCAGAATGCCTTCAAAACGTATGGAAAGAATATCCACAGGCAACCGCCAATCAGTTGGTTTTCCTTGCAAAAAACGATTATACTGTTTAATGAGTGCTTCAACTCCGTAATCAATCTGCGAAAACCATGTGGTCGTAACTACTTGACCTGATCTAGTATATTCCAGTTGAATACCAAAACAAGTGTTTTTTAAGAACCATTTCCTCAATTTACTATAGGTTAATTGTTTTATGTTGACTGCTGTAAGAATCATATTTATAACAGTATTTCTCACAATATTCATGAGCCATATACCGTATTTCTGACGCAAATCGAAATCCTTACCTGCGTCCTTGCTGTTTCCGTTGATGTCCATAATCTTATTCTCAAAGCCAAGTTTTTCTACCGTAGATTTGCTTGCAGACATTCGTAGGCGTATTTGTTCGTAAGAGGGAAACAAAAACCTAACGGGACATGAAAGATTCTCCAATAGCCAACTTAGTTTCCCTTCAAGTAGTTCCTTTTCCAAGTTGCCAAAATACTCAACAATCTTCTTATCTGTTTTCTTCTCAATTTTGAAATGCAGCATTACCTTTTTTTTCTTATTTTCTCGAAATGCCAGTTCTGCCCTGTTCCTTTTTTGGGTCAACCCCGCCTTCTGATAAAACGCCATAGCTTTTTGGGAATGATCTTCGTTCATCCATGGGATGGCAATATTATTTGGTGCAGTTGCCGGATCAACTAATTGCCCCATTTCCATATCTCCCAACGCTTCATAAAAAAAGTTCATGTACGGCTTTGCCTCTCCCTGAATCTTTGATGAATAGAATAAACCTAACTCACAGCAGTTCTCACGCCAGCTATCTTTGACTAATGATAACAAATCCTTGCACAAACATACGATTTTCTTTGCATCACGACTTGGAAAGAAACCCTTTTCCTTAGCCAACCTTATGCAAACCATTTTTGTGCGGTATCCATAGTCTGATTCCAACACGCCCCAAATCAAATCGGTAGCCTCGGGTATCTTATACTTCACTCTTTTTGTCAGTGACATCAGAACCTCTATAGCCTTTTCTGCTCCATGCGGATAATCTTCTTTGTCTTTTGGCAATAAAGTGTTAATCACCGCTATCAAAGCATCAATAGATTGCTTAGCATAGCGGTTGTCGTTCGTTAATAGTGAAATAAAGTAATTGTATCTGTATTTTAATAACTGATTATTCGTAGCTTTAACACGTTCATCAAAATAAGATACAATAAAATTCTTATCAAAATTACAATTCTCATCCTCTATCAGCCGTTCAATTTTCCACCATGTAAGAATCTCAAGACGTGCTTTTGGCTGTTCTACCGGTAAAGATGCGTCATACGAGAATCTACTGTCAAGATGACTATCATCCTGTTTTGTTTCAAGGAATTCGTACAATTCAGCTAAAGTTGCCATAATAATTTTACATCTATCCGTTAGACCTCAGATATTACCTGGCCATTTTTTAACAAACTATTGAATATATTATTAATACATTTTTGCGGAATCTTCTCTTGCTCTAGACGTAGGTTGTGAAACTTGACATGATCGTACAGTGCGGCTTCCGCAGGGGTAAGATGGAGAGGCTTTGATACATTGCTTGGTGTGCCTTTGTCGCCTTCAAAATATGTGTCAAAGGTAGTGCGATCCATCAGAAGACTTTGTGTCTGGGGAAAATAACTGCGGAACTGCGAGAGAATTTCGAAGCCCTGTGCATCAATGTCGCCCCAATAATATAGTGAAGCGTGCCGCATGAACGGAACAGACTTGAGGATGCCAATGGTGAATCCATGCCCCCAAATCAGCAGACTTCCTGCCAACTTGGGAAAAGTCAGGAAGTTGATTTTATTCTCCACCACAAACACCTTTTGCACAGGCAACGACAACGCACAGAACTGACTCTGAGGCATCGTAAGATCGTCTACACCAGAAAAGTATTCATTCGCAATCGATGCTTCCAGCACACGAATCCGCACCCATGACTCATCGTATCGCAATCCAAAGCGCTTCTCGAACACCTTCTCATCCGAACAAACATGCTCTACAATGACAATATCCAGCAACTCACGAAGCACTCCCTTGTTACGTTCAATAAACTTGGTATGCACCTCAATGGGCAATTCACGAATGTACAACCTAGGACAAGGGTTTGCCACAAAATAGCGCAAAACTTTCAGCAAATCAGACCAAAAAGAAGCATTTTCAACCACCTTCAGCGGATAGCGTTCCACCCATGAACGAAGCTGCGGAAACTCATCAAGCAACATTGCCACATCCTTACGAAACTGTGATACTTCACCACACTTCTGCAAGAAGCGCTCAATGTCCGATGCACTCTCGAATAACACGCGCTCAGGCAGATCCTGTTCGCCCAATGCTTTCGTTTTCACTGTTTTCCACTCAATCGTGTAACCAAAGCCCTTCACCTCTTTCGATTGCGAACGGATGTCCGTCAGTTCACGTTGATACTCGTCCATCGATGCGCTAGCCTTCTTGTCGCAAGGGATCACAATTGGCTCAAACTCAGAGCCAGCTACCACCGAACGCAAATAATCTACATACTTGCGTTCAGTCTTCTTACGTATTTCTACTGCCGTTATCATACTTCCATACTCCTTTCACGTTCTGCCTTAAACTCACTGATAGGCATATTATAGAGCACAGAACAGTTGCCCTTGCGCTCCACATAATGCACATACGAAATATCGTTCTCCACGATGTGAATATTGTCGCTCGGAGTCACCACGAGCAACTGCAGATGGAGTTGTTTGCAGAGCGAAATCAGATAGCGTGCCTTGTCCTCGTCCTGTGCGCGAAAAGCTTCATCTATTGCAATGAAGCGGAACGAAGAATCTAATCCACTCTTGGTTAATCCGAACTGGTAAGCGATAGCCGATCCCAGAATCGTGTATGTTAATTGTGCTTTCTCGCCACCAGACAGCTGCCCCATCGCCTCATAGGTGTTACGCTTCTGCCCATCGTCTTGGTAAAACTCCTCCGACTTATATGTGTACCATCCACGCACATCCATCACCGACTTTCGCCATGATTCGACCTGTAAGCGAGACATCAGCGGTTCAATATGCTGTTCGAAATGAATCTTGCTTCCATCGATTGTTGAATTCATCTCATGAATATTAGGTATTGCACTGCTCAGCAGGTTTTGAAACTCCTTCACATCCACATTCAATCGTTTGGTTGCTACCAACTGGATATAAGTCTTTGGAGCATCTTTGAAATCAATGCCTATAAGATACGAATTCAATTGGTCGATGGTCTTGGTGATAGACTGACACCAGTTTTGGAAGAATACATTGAATGCACTGACTTTGTTGATGATATTCTCCTGCAAATACTTGTTGAAGCGCGATTCAAACCCTGGTAAATCTTCGTCAAGCAATCGTTGGTAATAGGCCTGATATTCGCCCATAAACTCCACGGCTTCGGGCAAACGGCTCACATCCGAACGCCAATCGTGATACTTCATGGTAATTTCCTCTGCGGGATTCTTGAAGCGATAAATCAGGTTCTTCAAATCGCTATTCTTGCGACTCTTCGTTTCACGCTGTTTCTGCAAAGCTAAATCGATCTCATGTTGTAACGTGTCACGCTTTCCGTTCAAATCCTCCAATGCCACATTCAGTAAATCTGTGTATTGCGACTCAAAAGTATCCGTATCAACTACGCCTATTTGAGCCAAGGCTGAATTACTTTCGTTTCTCCTTTCTTTGAGCTTATTCTCACGATTCTCCGATAATGTTTTCTTTTTGATAGCTTCATTGTTCTCATCATCAAGTAAACCGATTTCTTTTCTCACCCCCGCCAATTGCTCCTGTAAAATCTTCACCCGATTATTGGCTTCCTCCAGTTGTCGTTTCTGTTCTTGCTTTTGCTGAATGACTAGTACACACGACTGCCAGTCGATATCATCAAATTTATCGTATTTACTAAACAGCGTCAAATAGGTTTCCCGCTTCTTCTGAGCATTCTTTATGTCTTCCTCTAGCTTACGGACTTTAGCTGCTGTCATCTTTTCTTCCTGCTGCAACTGACGCACCTCTGCCTGTAACACGGCAATTTTCTCCTTGTTATCCCAGCCAAGCACATAGTGTTCCTTGCCTCGTATCTCTGGTCGGTCGTCTTTCTCATGCTTACCACCTCTCGCCTTTATCAGCCCCTCTTTTGTTACTGCTTTCTCTTGCAGATGGTTGAAGTCCACAAGCGAATCAACACAACTATAGTTGAACTCAGCAAATAACCTGTCCTCAAGCCAATCCAAATACAAACACATTGGCTTGTATTCAAGCTTACGGAGCAACGAATCCGCTTTCAATGTCCTATCCTCAAACTCACGAATAGTCTCTGCGCCCTGGTATCGCTGATACACGATACGACCTCGCAGATTATGACCATTCACATACTCATTTACCTGCTTGTAATACTTCTCCGGCACTACCAACCGCAATGCAAAATTGTGAAGAATACGCTCAATGGAATATTCCCAATCACGCTCATCATCCTTCACACATATCAGTTCACCAATGAATGGAATCTCTTCGGTAGTTGCACCAACAGCTTCCAGTATCTCATCACGAATCTCAGCCACACGACCGGATATATTGTTCTTATGCTGCTGCAGATAGCGTATGGTGGCCATTCGTTCTTCTATGTTGCTACTGATTTCATCCTGACGGTTTTGTGCCTGACGCTTCTCTTCCATAAGTTGCCTGTCAATCGTCACTTGCAGAGCATCTTTCTCGCGTTTGGCGGTCGCACGATTAATTTCGAATACCTCTACATCAGGACTTTGTTCCATCTTCACCAGCTTTGCCAACTTATCGTATTCTTCGGATTTGGCCTTGCGGTTATCACGTATCCTCACTCTCTGATTGATTTCCTTTTCAATTTCATGTATCTGCTGACCCACCTCGTCCTTCTCAATAGCCACCGTCAAGCGCATTTGCTCTTGTTCCAGCTCACCCTTCTGCACCTTCAACTCCTTCAACCTATCTTCCAGTTTCCTCAAGTCGCTCTTGCAGCACACCAACTCCTTGTCGCACAAATCCACCGTTCGCGCAGCAAACCAATAGGCTGCCACACTCTTCTCCTGCTCCATTTCAACTATGCGTATGTCTATCTCCTTCAGTTCCTCTGTCAATGCATTGATAGGTTCCAGTTGGGCAATCTGCTCCTTCACCTTATCGATATTAGTCTTAGCCTCCATCAGATTTTGGAAGTTGTCCTTCAGTTCCTGATACTTCTCCTCAGCCGGCAGTTCCTCGAGCATATTCGTACGAATAAAACTGTCCAGATCGTCCAACACTTTCACACCCACTATCTGATTGAAGAGTGTAAGCGCCTTGTCCGAACGCATACCGAAGAGGGTTATCATCTTTTCGCCATATGCCACCGGACCATCAAAAAACTCTATCGTGCGTTTTGTTTCATTCGTATTGTATTTTTTCGTCAGTCGCTTGCGCCAATCGCCATGCAAGTCAAACTCTGAAAAGTCACGCTCTATAGTCAACGACTCTCGGGCTACACCAAACAGTACCTTTAGTTCCTCGCCAGTGTAGTAGCGCACCTGAAACAGCGTCACCACGCGCTTGTCCACATTGTAGAACGATGCAAGCAATACCGAACGAGCCCCTTTGTCGCGCAATCTCAGCGTGGTTGTGCTCGCTGCACCCTCCTGCTGCTGATTGCCATAGTTGCCAAAGAAGTACGATTCCTCTGTACGGTTGCCCTTCTTCTCCACACCCGATGATTGATTGTAAAATCGTTGGCGCTTCAGTGGCACCATCAGCGTGAGCAGAGCATCTATCAGCGTACTCTTGCCCGAGGCGTTTGCTCCGGTCAATAGCGAGTTGTTACCATGCAAATTCATATGGTACACTTTTTTGTCAAAGGTTCCCCAATTCCACACTTCCAAATAGTCAAGCTTAAAGCCTGCCACTTCCGAACTGGTATTAAATAGGTTCATCTGCTGCATTATAGTCATTAAGTTTGTTTTTAAATTCTAATATATCGTCCAGTGTCACCTTATCCTTGATGATGCGATGTATCTTATAGCGCTTCTCACCCTCAATATGCTTTGCTTCCACCAGGAAACCAAAGCCTGCTATGCTGTCTATATAGCGGTCAAGATCTTTCTCAAACTTGGCACGATTGAATGTGGTGGGAAGAAACAATTCTGCCTCTTCCTTTATTTCAGTAGCAGTTACATACTTGTCCGAAGCCTGCGACTCTGTTGGATTGCTGTCGAAGTCTTCGAGTATCTGCCTCAACACGATGAGTATCACCGAAACCTCAAAACCATACGACCTTCTCGACACCATGTTCAATGTTTTGTCTTCGTCCAATTTCATTTGCTTGACAAAGGCAAAACCTTCATCCTTTTTCACGATGAGTTCCAGTCCCATCACACTGATATAGTCCTGAATCTCGCTTTGGTAGTCGAGTAAATCATTCCAAACTACATCGTCTTTCTCTACGATGCCTTTCAACAGTTTCACTACAGCCCTGCTGTATGGTTGTATATTTGCTGCGTTCATCTTGTTATTATAATTTCGGGAATTGATATGGTTTTATTTTCTGTAAAAATAATATGTTGCTGGCGTTCTTCGCTTACCACCGTCTTATATTCCTTCAGCACGCCAATGTATCCAAACACTTCCGACAGACCTTTCTCCACGCCTTCGTTCCGCTCTATCACCTCTGCCAGGGTCGTCTGCTGTCTGTCGTTCAACACCTCGTTGATGCGGTCTCTCAGCACCTTTCGGTCGATGTGATACGGATTGTAGAGTTTATCAATACTCTCCAAATCAGCCAGGCTCAGTCCGGCTATGTCAGGCTTATCCTTATACACAGTTTCTTTTACAGGTGTGAGGGTAAGAGGGCGCTCCAGCGGCAGATTGATGTCAATGGTTTCGTATTCAAGCGAAGCATCTGGCTTTTCTTTCCGTCTGCTGGCTTCGATGAGTAGTTTCTTTATATCGTTGATTACTTGCTTTGTCGCCTCAGCATTCATATGTCCGTTCTGGCGAATGATTCGACTCAGTTTCTCGCTCATGCGGTCGTTGGTTTTCGCAACCTTCTCACCAGCGTCAAACAGATGCTTTTTCATTTCCTTGAGAAACATGTCATGTGCATCAATGCCTCTATTTTCCAGCGTTTTGTAGAGTGCACCAGTCAACTCGTCCCATTCTTTCTGCAGATCGGCCGAGAGCAGAAACTCCCAAAATGCATAGAAACTTTTGCCTTGTTGCGATTGTTTTAGTTCGCCATATGCATCAAAGATGTAGTTCAACAAAGCTTTCTTCTCTGCATTTTCTGTCTGACGTTCGTATATCTCTTTGATAATCCCCTTAAAGTTGTCATCCACCTCTTTGAAATCGCTCAGCAGTTCCTTCGCCAGTTTGTTCAAACTGTTGTATCGTGGTTCTATCTGGTAGTCCTCGTAAACCTCGACCTCTTCGCCCATCTCCAGCCGCTGAATCTGATGCTCTATCTCCATTTTTTTGGTCCGAAGCAATTCTAGTCGCTTCTCACGGTCCTCGTTCGAGTATTCCACCAATTCCTTCAGTTGGGAAAACAGTGTCTTGAACTTTGATTCAGTACCGATGTAATCTTCTTTTTTCAAGCTCACCACCCAATCTATCAATTTGCTTGTGTGTGACGAAATCTCGTATATCACCTCTCCCTCTTCGTTCTGATAATTGGTCAAGAATCCCTTGTCTGTCCAGTCTTTGATGAGCCGTTTCGCTTTCTGTTCGTTAGACTCTACTAGTCTCGTCATTTCAGAATCATCCTCCACCAACGTATTTTCCTGCTCATCCAGTCGGTTCTCCAGTAGCATGTGCAAGCGTTCCTGCATTATAGCCGCCTGTCCTTCAAACGCTTCAATGACAAAAGACAAGAAGAAATCCACACTTCTTGATTTTATGAGTCGTACGCTTGGTGACTCTCGTAATATTTGTGTTATTTCTTCTACTTGCATAAATGTTATTCGAAATTATTTTGTTTAAAATCCATCAGTGTCTTAAATATTACATTCAAACACTTTTAAGGTGTTATTTATCTTTACACACAAAACACCACCATTGAATCATTGAAGTTCTATAATTCATTTTCCCCAATCCTTGCGATCAGTTCAGCATTCAGTTTCTCATCTCGTCCCAACAATTGCCGTACAAGCTGATAAATCGTAGTGCAAGGATTTTGATTTGCATAACGTGAATCTGCATATTCTAAATGCTTCGCTTCCGCATACCGCAAGGCGGACTCCATTGAGCCGTAAGTAGTCATTATCTTATAATTGTTAGGATCTTTCTTGGCGTATCTGTACTTTTTCTTCGATTTATATTTCGGAGAAGCATTTACAGCTGTTGAAATCTTCTCTTCATAATCCTTTCGAGACACTCCTGTTATTACATTCTGAAAATGATATAGATACCACAATTCGAATGCTTCATTACTCCAGGCTACCTCAATGCTATTTTTTTGTCCCATCGCAATGGCTTCGTTGAAATCCTTTGCAGGAAATTCATCCCTATCGAAAACAGCCCAAACACGGTCATAGTTATTCTTATTTTTAAGATCAATGGCCTTCTCCACAACATCTTTTGTTCCACGCCCAAGCCCTTTAACCTCGACGTCATATACAATTACCCCCTGTTGCTTTTCGGCAAAAGCTTCAAAGTAATTAGGTTCAGTCTTTGTCCCTTCGCACACAATTAACACAGAGCAACGTATGACTTTCTGTTCTCTCTTTTGCGATTGCCTCCTAAATTTTGAAGAAGCATTATCTATCTTTATTCTCTTTGCTGCCATAGCCTTACATTATTAATCATTCAATATATAAGGAATGGCACCATAACGACCGGCGATATAGTTTTTCTCATAATTTGCATCATTACGAGGTTTGGTCCCGTCTGGGAGCACGATATCAATCAGACTATACAAATCCGTCTGCTCTTTAGAATCTTTCTCCGTGAACCATATCTGGTCTCGTCTTAAAATTTTCTGAGAAAGTAAGTGCGTATCGTGAGTAGTGAATATCAATTGGGCATTCTTTGGATTTGTTTCCGGATTATTGAATAATTCAATAATATACTGAGAAATCAGAGGGTGCATTTTTGCATCCAGCTCATCGATGACAAGCACGCTCCCAGAATAAAGCGTTTCGAATATCGGTCCCGAAAGATCAAATAACTTATTTGTACCGGAAGATTCCCTATCTTCAAACGAGAAGTTAATTGTACCTACTATATTACCTTTATCTGAATATACGTTATGTATAGAATCCAACTCAATACTCTTCTTGCCTTGCGTTTCTCTTTGGAAGAGTGCTCGTAATTCCATAGGCAAGTCCTGAGGAATATTGGGTTCTTCCTCATGAGTAAGAATGTTGTTAAATCCAAGTCTCAATTTCTGGAAGAAGTTGAGAGCATCAACACTCAAAGATTCTTTTTTGTGAAAAAATAATTTTGAATATGCTCTATATTGTTGATTATTCAATCCAGAAATCACATTAAAGTCCGATTGAAACCAAGAAATAACCTGACGAGATATTTCACCGCCTAACTGTTGGCATAATGACAGGAACAAACGGTTGTCATTGGTCTTTTCTTCATATCCGACTCCTTCCGGGAAATTATTCTCATCTACACAAATCCCATCTTCGTTTCTTACGAACATCATCTGCTCTTTAGAACGAGGTGTTGTTTTCCGGAATAACCATTCTTCAACGATACGCTCCAGATTATACCTGAATCCATATCTGTAACAATACTCTCCTTTCAAAAATATAATCTCAAACATAGAGGGATGGTGATTGTCCTTCAAAAGAAGAAATGGGTCATATTCCAATTGCTCATTGTCATTTAACTTCACCGACAACAACACGCAACTCGCCATTGCGTGCATCGCACTGACAAGATTGGATTTCCCACTTGAATTGGCACCATACAGCGCAAGCGAACGAAGCAGAGTATATTTATTGCAGTCAAACAAGTTCGTTTCAGTACATTCTTTCAAAGCTTTATCGGCCTCCAATACTAAGGTCTTTTTCCTATAAAACGACCTGTAATTCTCAACTGTAAATTCAAGTAACATATATCTGACTTTTAAGTGTTTCAATTATTTTTCATAACTATTTTCGAGTACAAAGGTACAAAATAAAATCATATAATGTTTATATTTGAGGATTTTTCTCAAATATAAGCACGTAATTATATCGTTTAATATGTTCAACACAGACATTGTAACAAAATTCTTATCATATTTCGTATGAAAAATAATTATCATTATAATTTTTGCTCTACTTTAATTTATAATTAAAATAGAGCAGGTATAATATACAAAGAATTTTCACTAAGTTCATTAAGGAAACTAGTTACTAATATTACTAATTTGGAAGTACCGCTTTGAGACTTGAACTATAAACGAACAAGCTACAAATATATTTATCACATTGTTTCTAGTATACTATTAATCTTTAAATAGATTACCTACCAAAAGAAAAGCCTCTGTCTTTTTTGGCAAGCAGATAGTTTGGTTTAGAACTTTGATAGATATGATTAGATATACAAAAAACAAACTAAACTTAATCCATATGCTGAAGAAAAAAAAGGGACAAAGAGAAAATATAGAATTCTAAATCACGAAGGACAAAGGGACATATTGCTCCAAAACCATAAATCAGCAGAAATGAAATTGTATTAGTGTTTTCTTTGCAGATTGTCTCCATTTTTTGTCCCTCGTTTGTCCTCCAGTATGAAAAATTGCCAAAGCCATACCTGATTATCAATATTTTATAAGTTTATAACACATATTACATCGTCCCTTTTTCCATCTGTTCCGAGAAAAATATATTGTCTTTTAGCGAGCAAAACAGCCGGTATACATAGAGTTAATAATACATCTTTAGAAAACACTAACTTTACATACTAGAA
>ERZ780094.346-NODE-346-length-18956-cov-2.935982_pt1 | contig 18956 bp, 14 predicted proteins | sample MGYA00511174_ERZ780094 | MGnify/ENA primary metagenome ERZ780094 (study PRJEB29588, sample SAMEA2148063) | human gut metagenome | biome: human gut; feature: human-associated habitat; material: faeces | place: Denmark | collected 2008/2010 ...
CCTCCAGGATGTTCCGCGGCCGTAAATCCGCAGCGCTGCTCGTCGGCCAGTGGGCCGCCCCGCTGCTGATCATGGGCCTTTACAACAAGATCGTCAAGACCGAAGGTCACGACCGCCCCGAATCCGGGACGGACAGATTAAACCGAATCATTTAAAAATCACGATTATGGACAAGACAAACCAGATGCACGGCGAAAGCCGTGAACAGCAAAACGATACGCAGAGCGCCCCGATGCAAAACGGCAATACGAACGACCTCGACAGCCGGAGCCACAACCGCGACAACAGCGGCATGCACGCAGGCGGCACCGAAGGCAGCAGCTACCGGCCACAGCCGGACAACAAGGAGCAATACGGCTCGAAGAAAGGCTCGTACTGGGAGGAGAAGGGCTCCGACCGGGAACAGAGCATCGGAAGCCGCATGAACGAGGAGAGTCTCAAGCAGAAACAATAGTCAGGCCGGCTTCCGGCATGTTCAACTTAATACAGCGAATATATGTTTTACCATTCCAAAGAACTCCAGTTCAAAGCGCGGGTGTCAAGACCCGATCCCCGCTTCGCGCGGCTGCTGCTCGAACAATTCGGCGGCGGCAACGGCGAGCTGAAAGCCGCGATGCAGTATTTCGTGCAGGCGTTCGCCTGCCACAACCCCTATCCGGACAAATACGACATGCTGATGGATATCGCCACCGAAGAGCTGGGCCACCTCGAAATCGTCGGCGCCACGATCCAGATGCTGCTCGCCGGCGTCAACGGCAACCTGAAGGATGCGGCCGAGCGCAACGACGTCTTCGGCGAAAGCATTTCGAAGGACGATTTCATCCATTCGGCCTTTTCGATCAATCCGCAGTTCGGCGTACTGACGGGCGGCGGTCCGCTTCTCACCGACAGCAACGGCGTGCCGTGGCAAGGCTCCTACGTCAATGCCAACAGCGACCTGACGGTCGATCTGCGTTCGGACATAGCCGCCGAATCGCGCGCCAAGATCGTCTACGAATACCTGATGCAGTTCACCGACGACAAAGACGTGCTGGCGACGCTCAACTTCCTGATGACACGCGAAGTGGCGCACTTCCAGCAGTTCGAAGCGGCGCTGGGGACCATCCAGCCCAACTTCCCGCCGGGAGTGCTCCAGAGCGATCCCCGCTACAGCAACATCTACTCCAATCATTCGACGGGAGAGGATGCCCGCGGCCCGTGGAACGAGGGCGAAAGCACCGGACTGGGCGAAGAGTGGCTCTATGTCGAGGACCCGCGCGAGCAGGTGCTCGAAACCGACGGACTCACGCAGCTCAAACCGCAGGGAACACCCCGCACCGAAGCTTCGGTGCGCAGTGCGGACAAGAAACTCAGCAAGGAGCGCAGCGGCGAAATCCGCAAGGCGACGCCGGAGAAGAACCTCCGGTGGTGCGAGTACGAACCGCAAGACACCAAGGCGTCCCGCCGCCAGCCGGTCGAACAGGACTAAATATCCCGTCGGCCCGCTGGGTGTGAACGCTCCGGAATTTCAGCCGGAGCGTTCTTCCTGTTTTGCATGCGCTTTGCAGCAAAATACCGCAAACATCAAATACATATATTTATGAAAAACGGAGTAATGATGCAGTATTTCGAATGGAATCTGCCCAATGACGGTAAATTGTGGACGCAGTTGAAAGAGGACGCCCGACACCTGCACGACGTCGGCGTCACCTCGGTCTGGATCCCGCCGGCCTACAAAGCCGACGAACAGCAGGACGAGGGATACGCCGTCTACGACCTCTACGATCTGGGCGAGTTCGACCAGAAAGGCACCGTCCGCACCAAGTACGGCACGCGACAAGAGCTGGAGGAGGCGATCGCGGCGCTGCACGCCAACGGGATTTCGGTCTATATCGACACGGTGATGAACCAGAAAACCGGCGCCGACTACACCGAGAAGTTCATGGCCTGCGAAGTCGATCCCGAAAACCGCGAGCAGGTGATCGGCGCCCCCGTCGAAGTCGAAGGCTGGACCGGATATACCTTTCCGGGGCGCGGCGACAAGTACTCCCCCTTCAAATGGCACTGGTACCACTTCTCCGGAACCGATCAGGTTTACGAGACCGGCAAGCGGGCCATCTACCTCATCCAAGGCGAAGGCAAGAAGTGGAGCGAAGGGGTAGACGGCGAGAACGGGAATTACGACTTCCTGATCTTCAACGACGTGGATTTCGACCATCCCGAAGTGATCGAGGAGATGAAACGCTGGGGCGCATGGATCGCCCAAACGCTCGATGCCGACGGCATGCGTCTCGATGCGCTCAAACACATCCGCAACACCTTTATCGGCGAATTCATGCACAGCGTCCGGGCTTCGCGCGGCAAGGAGTTCTACGCCGTCGGCGAATACTGGAGCGGCGATTTCGAGTCGCTGGAAGCCTACCTCGACGCCGTGGACCACCAGATCGACCTGTTCGATGCGCCGCTTCACTTCAAACTCTTCACCGCTTCGCAGCAGGGGCGCGATTTCGACCTGCGGACGCTGCTCGACGACACCCTCGTGCGGAAACATCCCACGCTCGCCGTGACGTTCGTGGACAACCACGACTCGCAGCGCGGCAGTTCGCTCGAATCGCAGGTCAAGTCGTGGTTCAAGCCGCTGGCGTACGGCCTGATCCTGCTGATGAAGGAGGGGTACCCCTGCATCTTCTACGGCGACTATTACAGCATGAAGGGCGAAGCGTCGCCCCACCGGGCCGTTCTCGACATACTGCTCGACGCACGCCGCTCGCGGGCTTTCGGCGAGCAGACCGACTACTTCGACCATCCCAACACCGTGGGGTTCACCCGCGCAGGCGACGAGCAGCATCCGGATTCGGGACTTGCGCTGCTGCTCTCCAACGGCGAAGACGGCGAAAAGGTGATGTCCGTAGGCGTAACGCATGCCAATGAGACGTGGCACGAGATCACGGGAAGCTACGACGACGAAATAGTCATCGGAGACGACGGCAAGGCCCTCTTCAGGGTACACGGAGGAAAACTGGCCGTCTGGGTCAAAAAATAATGCGTCCCCTATAGGCCGAAACAGCCGAAAGAACGGCCTGCCGGGCCGGAATGGTATACGTTTTGTATTCTTTCCGAGCAACGCCGCATATTGCGTCAACAGTGCGGCGTTACAAACTTGCTTTCGGCCGAAAGGTTTTTTCGGCACGAACGACAGCACAATGTCAAACTAAATTCTTTATCAGTCATGAAAGAGTCAACCAACAAGACCGCCGGCCGCACGCAGACCGGACAAAACAAATCGGCGACCAAGTCGTCCCGCACGACCACCTCGCACGCCAGCTCGACGAGCCGAGGAACCGCCAAAAGCCAGTCGTCCGCCACGGGCCGCGTATCGCGCAGCAACAATCCCGAAGGACACAACCAGTACACCAAAAAATCGCAGGGCAACTGCTAACGACGCAGTTCGTCTTTCGATAGAGTGTCGCAAGGGACTGTCTGACCGGGTTCAGGCAGTCCCGTCTTTTATCCGCCGACCGTCCGGCAGACCTGCAGGGGATTCACGCCGCCGGATCGTCCGGCAACAGGGCGGGCACCGATTTTGCACACACAATCAGAAACGGCTGAACGATGAAAAAGGCTTGGGCTTATATTCTTCCCACACTGCTCTGCTTCGTATTGGGAGGGCTGGTCGGATGGTGGCAGAACGACGCGATCCGCGAATGGTATCCGCATCTGGTAAAACCTGCGCTGACGCCGCCCAATGCGGCATTTCCCATCGCATGGAGCATCATCTACCTCTGCATGGGCCTCTCCGCCGGACTGGTTCTGACCTCCGTCTCGCCCTTGCGCCGGAGGGTTATGGCGCTATGGTTCGCACAGCTGGGATTCAACGTGCTGTGGAGCATCCTCTTCTTCGTATGCCGAAGCCCCCTGCTGGGAATGATCGACATCGCGCTGCTCGACATTCTCGTCGCCGCCTACATTGCGCAGAGCGGGAAAATCCGGGCCGGAGCGGCGTGGCTCTTCGTTCCGTACCTCTGCTGGATACTCTTCGCCACCTATCTCAACGCCGGCATCCTCGCGGCCAACGGCACGGAGCTTTAAGCTGCCGCACGGCCACCCGCCCGACGCGGAAAGAGGGCGCATCATCCGATCAGCAGATCCTCCAGACGGACTTTGGGGACATAGTGCGTCCCGTTTTTCCGGTAATAGGCGCGGTCGCCGTCGGAGCCGATCTCCGTCAGCTCGATCTTCTCGATGCCCTTGCCGAGTGCGAGAATCAGCAGCGGCTCCGCATCCAGTCCGAACTCCCGCCTGATCGGCTCCTTGTCGAACGCTCCGATGCAGATGCCGTTCAACCCGATTTCGACCGCCTGCAACAGCATGCTCTGGGCTGAAATGCCCAGATCGATATCGACATAGCGGTCCTCGGCGACCGTCGAGCAGATGATGATGAAAGCGTTCGGCTCGGTCCCCGGCAGGGGCAGATGAAGTTCGGGCAAAGCCCCTCCCAGCCGGATATGGGGCAATACTTTGGGAGCCTCGTCCGCCAGTACGGGCCGGAAGCGCAGCACCTGCTGATTCCGCGCCGAGGGGATTTTGGCATTCACGCCGATAATGCGCCGGAGCTGATCCCCGCGCACGACGAACCGCGCGTCGTAACCGCGATGGCTCCGGTTTTTGAGCAGTAGCCTGCCCAGCGTCGCCAACGGCCTGCGATTGCGCGGCCCCGATGCCGTCCGGGCCAGATACTCTTCCATTTTCCGTCCTAAATAGTCGTCCGCCATTTTCTTCAGAATTAATCCGGAGACAAAGATACGCAAAATCACCGGACGAAAGAGCGGCATTTATTCACTATCTTTGCAGGAATCACCACCATGACGCAACGGAAAATCATACACATCGACATGGATGCGTTCTACGCCTCCGTCGAACAGCGGGACCGCCCCGAATACCGGGGCCGGCCGATCGCCGTCGGCCATGACGGCCCGCGGGGCGTCGTCGCCACGGCCAGCTACGAAGCCCGGCCCTACGGGGTGCGTTCGGCGATATCCTCCGCGCTGGCGAAACGGCTCTGTCCGAACCTGATCTTCGTGCCGGCGCGTTTCGACGTCTACAAGGAGGTGTCGCGGCAGATCCGCGCCGTCTTCCGCGACTACACCGAACTCGTCGAGCCTCTTTCGCTCGACGAGGCGTTCCTCGACGTGACGCACCTGCGCTCGGCGACCCTCGCCGCCCGCGAGATCAAAGCCCGCATCCTCGCCGAAACCGGACTGACCGCATCGGCCGGAATATCGGTCAACAAGATGCTGGCCAAGATCGCTTCGGACTACCGGAAACCCGACGGACTGTTCACGATCCCGCCCGGACAGATCGAAGAGTTCGTCGCGGCCCTTCCCATCGAGCGGTTCTTCGGCATCGGGGAGGTGACGGCCCGGAAGATGCACGGCATGGGAATCCATACGGGCGCCGACCTCAGGCTGCGGGACGAAGCGGAGCTGGTCCGCCATTTCGGCAAGGCCGGACACAGCTATTACGGCTATGCCCGCGGCATCGACGAACGCGAGGTCACGCCGAACCGCATCCGCAAATCGCTCGGCGCGGAGACGACCTTCGCCGAAGATACCGACGACCGGGAACAGCTGCGGCTGGAGCTGTCGGCCGTGCGCGAAGAGGTCTGGAACCGCCTGATGCGGCACGAATTCAAGGGAAAGACCGTCGTGCTGAAACTCAAGTTCGACAATTTCCGCCAGATAACCCGGTCGAAGACGCTTTTCGCTCCCGTCAATTCGGCCGAAACGCTCAGGCAGGTGTCCGAGGAGCTGCTGGCGGCGGTCGATTTCCGCGGACGGAAGATCCGCCTGATCGGCCTTACGGTCGGCAATTCGCCCGAAGCCTGCACCGAGTGCGTGCAGCTGCGATTCGATTTCGGGGAATCCGCCCGGAACGTTTAAACGACTTTTCGCACGACCGGCGGCAACACGGGAAGGGAAAAGACGATAATTGTTTAAAAAGAGACCGTTTATGGGGAGCGAAGCCCTTGCCCGATCATCGGGTTTTTAGTAATTTGCGCGAAATTTCGCAGGCCCCGCGCACCGGCCGGACAATCGCACGCAGACGCGTCGCCGCCTGACAAACACGGAATCAGTCACTCTGCAAATGCTGAAAAAGATACTGAAATATACGTTCCGGACGCTGCTCGTCATCCTCCTCGTCCTGATGCTGGTCCCCGCCCTGCTCTACATCCCGGCCGTTCAGGATTTCGTCCGGGGCAAGGCTGTCGGCTACGCATCCCGGACGCTCGGAATGGACCTGTCGGTGGAGCGTCTGCGGCTCTCCTTCCCGCTGCGGCTGTCCGTGGACAATACGCTGCTGACCGACAAGGGCGACACGCTCCTCTCCTGCGGACACCTTTCGCTGGATGTCGCCGTGTGGCCCCTGCTCCGCAAAGAGGTCGCCGTGCGGAGTCTCGAACTGGCAAAACTCGCGGCGCATTACAGAGATTCCACGGCAGGCATGGACCTGAAGGTCGCCGCCGGACAGTTCGCCGTGAACGACTGCCGGGTCGGCCTGCCGGCCAAAACGGTCGGCATTTCCCGTATCGCGCTGACTGACGGGGATGTATTTCTGAATACGGCGGAGAGCGCTCCCGCCGAAAAGGCGGACAGCGCCGCGGCCCTGCCGTGGCAGATCGACGTCGGGAAACTGACGGTCGCAAACCTCGTCTTCGGGATGCGGACCGCCCCAGCGGCAACCGACCTCTCCGTCCGGCTGCCGGACGGGGAGGTGGATAGCTGCCGGGTTCTGCTGGACAGCCGGCAGGCGTCCGTGAAAAGCATCCTGCTGAACAGGGGCGGATACGCCTACCTGACGGCCCCGGCGGACGCCGGAGAAAAGGCTCCGGACAAGACGGCTGTTCCGGACAAGAGAACGGCCTCGAACAAAACGACGGCCCGGAGCAAAGCGGCGCCCTCCGACAAAACAGCGACTCAGGGCAAAGCGGCGCACCCCGATAAAACAGCGGCCGCAGACAACGCATCATCACCCCACGACGCAGCGGCCGACGACGGCGAAGCCCCCGCCCTGCCGTGGACCGTCCGGGTCGGCAGCGTCGCGCTGAACGACAACAGCCTCGAATACGGAACGCTGCACCACCGCCCCGCGGCGGGATTCGATCCGGCGTTCATCGTCCTCTCGCCGCTCGACCTGTCGGTCGATTCGATCTACAACCGGGGCGCCGACATCGCCCTTCGGATCCGCCGGCTGGCGTTTACCGAGCGCAGCGGGTTGTCCGTACGGAATGCCGCCGGAGCGTTCGCAATGGACTCCACCGGCATTTCGCTCTCCGGGTTCGAACTTGCGACGCCGCTTTCCGGCGTCCGGGCCGAGGCGCACGCCGGAGCCGGAATCATGCGAATGGCGCCCGACACCCCGCTGACCGCCGACCTCTCGGCGAGCCTGAATACGGAGGAGATAAAACTGCTCTATCCGCAATTGATTCCCGCCGCGCTGGACGACCGGATCGTCCGGATCAAGCTTTCGGCGGCGGGAACGCTGGGCGACATCAAAAAGGCGGGGCTGGACATCTCGTCGCCCGGACATATCGACCTTGCGGTGAACGGCACCGCGAAAAACCTGCTCGCCCCGGAGCGGCTGGAAGCCGCGGCCCGTTTCGAAGGGGAGTTCCGCGACATGGCTTTTCTGCTGGAGATGCTGCCCGACACGGCCCTGCGGCGGCGCGTGACGATTCCCGAACGGATCACGCTCCGCGGAGCGGCGGACGCGGACCGGGGACTTTACTCGCTCGCCTCGACGCTGAACGCCGACGGCGGCCAGCTGACGCTGAACGGCCGGATCGACCCGGAAAAACAGATATACGATGCGGAAGTCCGATGCGACAGCCTTCCGCTGAACCGGTTCCTTCCGGCCGACTCGCTGGGCGCACTGGATTTCACGCTGACGGCCGGGGGCGCCGGATTCGATCCGTTGCTGCCGCAGACACGGGGAAGCGTCCGGATGCGGATCGGCCGCGCGGAGTACCGGAGCCACGATTTCGGCGGAATAGAGCTGGATGCGGACCTCGAAAACCAGCACCTCTCCGGCCGTCTTTCCGACCGCGACGAAGCGCTCCGTCTGCTGCTGTCCGTTTCGGGAACGCTGACGGAGCGGGAACAGCGGATCGGCGTGTCGGGCAATGTCTTCGACTTCGATCTGGCCGACATGGGAATCACCCCGGAGCAGATCGGCGGATCGTTTGCGCTCGACGCCGACGCTTCCGCTTCGGATGCCGGCGGCATGGCCGCACGTCTCACGCTGGACAGCATCGTAATCCGCAGCAAAAACCGCACGGACCGCATCCGCCGGACAAACGTCACGTTCGGCACCGACACCACAGCCACCCGCGCCGGACTGACCTCCGGCGATCTGACGCTCTCGTTCGCCGCCCCCGAACCGCTCGATTCGCTGACCGCCGCCGCGTCCCGGAGCGCCGGGGTGCTGGCGCAGCAGATCCGCTCGCAACACGTCGATATGGATTCGCTCAAAACGGTCCTGCCCGATTTCGGACTGCGGGTCTCGGCAGGACGCGACAACATCCTCAGCAGTTTCCTGAGAACCAAAAGAATCGCTTTCAGCTCCCTCGACATCGCCGGCACGAACTGCGACTCCCTGCCCGTATCGCTCCGGATGCGCGTGGAAAAACTGGCTTACGGCAGCATCGTTCTCGACACCCTGACGGCGTCCGCGGTGCAGAACGGGAGCCGGCTGGAATATGCCCTCCGCGTGGCGAACGCCCCCGGAAATCTGGACAACATAGCCCTCGCGGGAGTGTACGGCCACGTCGTACGGAACACGGGAGCGGTGAATTTCTACCAAAAGAACCGCGCAGGCCGGGAAGGATTCCGCTTCGGGGTGGACGCAGCGTGGAACGACAGCCTGATCCGTGCGTCCGTAACGCCCCTCGCCCCGGTATTCGGCTCCGAGCCGTGGACAGTGAATCCCGGCAATTACCTCGTCTACCGGTTCGACGGAAACCTGAGCGCCGACCTCGACATGACTCACGGCGACCAGCGGTTTGCGATCCATACCGTTCCGGAAACCGACTCGCTCCGCGGCATCCGGCTCGACATCGCAGGGCTGAACATCGGCGGAGCGCTGGCGATGCTCCCCTCCGCCCCGCCCGTCGGCGGCGTGCTGGGCGCCGCCGTGACCCTGAACACGGGCGCCGACTCGCTGGCTGTCCGGGGCGACGTTTCAGTCGCCGGACTCTCGTACGACAAGCAGCGCTTCGGTGACGTCGGGCTGGGCGTACGCTATGCACAAGGGCGGGAACAGCAGGCCGACGTGCGGCTCACGCTGGACGGCGCCGACGTCCTGACCGCGCGGGGCGACTACCGCAAAGAGCGGGAAAGCCCGCTCGACCTCACGGCGTCGATCCCCGGATTCCCCCTGCAGCGGGCCGACGTCTTTCTGCCCGCCGACATGCTCCGTCTCTCCGGCATCCTCTCCGGGAAGCTCCACGCGGGCGGAACGCCGCAACGGCTGCAGTTGAACGGCGGTCTGCAGTTCGCACAGACGGAGGTCCGCGTGCCGATGATCGGCACTTCGTTCCGTCTCTCTTCCGACACGATCCGCATCGACGACAGCCGGGTCCTGTTCGACGACTTTGCGGTCACCGCCCCCAACAAAAGCCCGCTGACGATCGGAGGCTACGTCGATCTGACCGACTTCGGCCGCATAACGGCCGACATCGCGCTGCGGGCGTCGGATTTCCAGTTCGTGAACGTGGCCCGGAAGGAGGGAACGGACGTCTACGGGAAAGCCTATCTCGATCTGGACGCGACGGCCAAAGGCCCTCTGGACGAACTCGTCGTCCGCGGCAGCGTCGCACTGCTCAAAAACACCGACATCAACTATGTCATGCAGGACTCGCCGATGGACGTGAAGGAGCGTCCGCAGAACATCGTGACCTTCGTTTCGTTCCGCGACATGGACAACCAAAGCTTCGCCGAGGCCACCCCGACGGTGCGGATCGGCGGTATGGACATCCTCCTGAACGTCGACATCAACGACGACGTCCAAGCCGCCGTGGACCTCTCCGCCGACGGCAGCAACCGGATAGACCTGCAAGGCGGCGGCAACCTGACCTTCACGATGAATCCGCTGGGAGACGTCAGCCTGTCGGGCAAATACGTCCTTTCGGGCGGGACGGTGCGCTACAATCCGCCCGTGATCTCCCAGAAGATATTCAAGATCACGCCGGACAGCTATGTAGACTGGGTCGGAAACGTCGCCGACCCGGCCTTCAACATTACGGCGGTCGAAACCGTCCGGGCCAGCGTCTCCGCGGACGGGCAGGATTCGCGCTCGGTGAATTTCAACATCTCCATCAATATCCGCAATACGCTGAACGACCTCGAAGTCAGCTTCGGACTGTCCGCCCCCGAAGACCTCACGATGCAGAACCAGCTCAATTCGCTGACGGCCGAACAGCGGGCCAATCAGGCGATGAACCTGCTCATCTACAACACCTACACCGGTCCGGGAACGACCGCCAAGGTCAGCACCGAGAACCCGCTCAACTCGTTCATACAGAAAGAGCTGAACCAGTGGGCGCAGAACAACCTGAAGGGCGTGGACCTCAGCTTCGGCATCGACTCCTACGGCGAGGACGACCCGAACGGCCAGCGGACCGATTATTCGTACCGGCTGTCCAAAAGTCTCTTCAGCAACCGCGTGCGCGCCGTCATCGGGGGCAAGTTCAGCACCGACGCCGCCCCGTCGCAGAACCTGAAGGAGAACCTGATCGACGACATTTCGCTCGAATACATGCTGACCAAACGCGACAACATGTATCTGAAGGTCTTCCGCCACACCGGCTACGAAAGCATCCTCGAAGGCGAGATCACCGAGACGGGCGTGGGCTTCGTCATCCGGAAGAAACTGCTCCGGCTGGGCGACCTGTTCAAACCGATGCGTCCCAAAGCGGAAAAGGAAAAACAAAAACGAAACGAGTCCGATGCGCGTCAGAAATAGCTGCATACTCCTCTGCGCCGCACTGCTCGCGGCGGCCTGTTCCACGACCCGGCGTCTGGGAACGGACGAAGTCCTGTACACGGGAGTTAGGAAGATCCGGATCGAACCCGATTCGGGCGTCGTGCTCTCCGCAGCGGCCGAATCGGCCGTGGGGGGGGTGGTCGTCGTGGGTCCCTGCAACCCGCTTTACAGCCCCTATCTCCGCACGCCGCTGCCGATCGGCCTTTGGGTCTACAACTACCTCTACACGCCGAAGGAGAAGGGATTCAAATACTGGCTCTACAAGCGGCTGGCCAAACAGCCCGTGCTGATCTCCAAGGTACAGCCCGGACTGCGGACCAAAGTCGCCGAGCAGGTGCTCGAAAACTACGGTTATTTCGGCTCCCAAGCCGAAGACTCCCTGCTCTACCGCAAGCACGGCAGAAAGGCCAAGGTCTATTATACGCTCCGCATCGCGCCGCCGTGGTACTACTCGAACATCTCCTACCCGCAGGCCGGGGGCGGCCTGCAGCCCCTGATCGACAGCATGCGGGCGACCTCCCTGCTGCGGGTCGGGGCGCAGTACAACATGGACTCGCTGACGCTCGAACGCAAGCGCATATCACAGCTGCTGCGCAACAGGGGCTATTATTATTTCCGGCCCGAATACATGGAATACCTCGCCGACACGACCGTCGAACGGCGACGGGTCGACCTGCGGCTGAACCTCAAACCGAACGTCCCGGAGGTGGCCCTCAAACCCTACCGCGTGGGCGACATCACGGTCCGCCTCACCAACATCAAACCCGGTCCGGCCGATACGTTCCGCCTGCGGGACGTGCGGGTCATCGCCCAAAGGCCGATGAAAATACGCCCGAAGATACTCTCTCGGACGCTCTCGCTCGAACCCGGCCAGCTCTTCACCGTGGACGCTCAGAACCGCACGCAGACCGCCCTCAACAAACTGGGCATTTTCCGCTCGGTCAATCTGGGCGTCACGCCGCTCGACTCGCTGCGGGGCGCCGACACGCTGGACGTGGTCATCGACGCCCAGTTCGACTATCCGCTGGAAGCGGCGCTGGAGACCGACGTAACCTCCAAGTCGAACAGCTTCATCGGTCCGGGCATCACCTTCAAGGTCAGCAACAACAACCTCTTCCGGGGCGGCGAGGTGCTCGCCGTGAAGCTGAACGGCTCGTACGAATGGCAGACGGGCAACAAGAACTCCGGGGGCCGTTCGTCGCGGCTCAACTCCTACGAACTGGGGCTGAACGCCAACCTCAACATTCCGCGGCTGCTGCTGCCGTCGTTCGCAACGCGCAGGCTGAGATACCCCGGCAGCACGACGTTCCAGCTGGGCGTGGACCTGATGAACCGCCCCAGCTTCTTCCGGCTGATCGCCTTCAGCGGCTCGGCGGGCTACAATTTCCAGACTTCGCCCTACAGCCGCCATTCGCTGACCGTATTCAAGCTGACCTACAACAAACTGCTGCACACGACCGAAGCTTTCGACAAGACGATGGACGAGAATCCGGCGATCGCCATGAGTTTCCGCAACCAGTTCGTTCCGTCGATCAACTACACCTACACCTTCGACAAAACCTACGGCCGCACCGGCAACCGCCGTTTCTACTGGCAGAACAGCGTCACCTCGGCCGGAAACATCCTTTCGGGCGTCCTGAGCCTGTTCGGCAGCAAACAGCCGCAGCATTTGTTCGGCAACCGCTTCTCGCAGTTCGTCAAGGAGGTGAGCGAAGTGAAGTTCTACCACCGCATCGGACGCCGCAACAACTGGCTGGCCACCCGTTTTCTCGTCGGAGTGGGATACGCCTACGGCAACTCCGAAGTGATGCCCTACAGCGAACAGTTCTATATCGGCGGAGCCAACAGCATCCGGGCCTTCACGATCCGGTCGCTGGGTCCGGGCAGCTACCGCCCGCCCGCAGACGACCGCAACGGCTATCTGGACCAGACCGGCGACTTCAAGCTGGAGGCCAACGTCGAATACCGTTTCGGCATCATGGGACGGCTGAACGGGGCTGTTTTCCTCGACGCGGGCAACATCTGGCTGTTGAAAAAGGACCCCAAGCGTCCCGGCGCCGAACTCAAATGGAAAGGGCTGCTCAACGAAATCGCTCTGGGAACGGGCTTCGGACTGCGTTACGACATCAGCTATCTGGTCATCCGCGCCGATCTCGGAATCGGCCTGCACACGCCCTATCCGAATCCGGACAAAACGGGCTATTACAACATCTCCAGCTTCAAGGACGGACTCGGTTTCCATTTGGCCATCGGCTATCCGTTCTAAATCGGCGACGGGGAGGATTCCCCTCCGAAAACGGCTGCGGATCGGCGCCCGGCAAAACGGCCGGGCCGCCGGAGGGGCCGAATTTATCTTTTCGGCAGCGGAAAATCGCCGATCATTGGTAAATTCTGAAAATAATTATTACCTTTGCGAACCGCAAGGAGAGGTGCAGGAGTGGTTGAACTGGCCCGCCTGGAAAGCGAGTAAACCCCTAAAGGGTTTCAGGGGTTCGAATCCCCTCCTCTCCGCCAGAGGCGTGAAACACGCAAGCCCCGCAAAACCGAAGTCCGCAGATTATTTCTGCGGACTTTTTCATTTCCGGCGCCAACACCTCCCGTTCACTCCATTTCGGTCAGATGCTTCCAGTAACGGCGGGGCATCATGCGCCGCTGCTGACGCTCGTTGATCCGCTGGGGAATCGCCAGCGCCCGGAAATAATTCTTCCAGAGCAGCTGAAACTGCCGTTCGTCCTCGGCCAGCCAACGGTCGGCGAGCTTGTCGGCGATCATGCCGCGGTCGTCTTCGAGCGTCACCCGGCGCGCCGTCCGCCCGTCGTAATAATATCCGTAATCGCGCCGCCGGTCGTAGATAAGCCACCGCTGGTCGGCGAAACGGTCCGTAAAGTAATCCAGCGACAGCGGCAGGGCGTCGTGTTCGGGAGTGGCGGCTGCAAAATAGGTGCCGTCGGCAGCCTTCTGAAGCCGGACGAACTGCCTGAGCCGCTCGCACTCGTGCGAAACTTTGAGCGCCAGCCGGTGCAGCGCCTTCATGTCGGGATCGGCCTGATCGGCCAGCACGCCTCCGCCCTCGTCGAAAACCCGGCGCATGCAGCGCAGCATCAGCAGATCGCTCCGCTCCTGCTCCCCGTGCCATGCGTAGACGAGCATCGAACGCGCCCGGACGACAAGCCTGCGTTCCAGTCCGCGCCAGACACGGGCGGCGTGCGCCGGATCGGTCGCGACCTCGTGCACGCGCTCCGTAAAAAGCGGTTCCGGCTCTCCGGGACCGATCAGCTGCTCCGGGAACGCCCGCATCGCATAGGCGTCGAACAGCGCCGAGAGCAGCCCGTCGAAAGATTTATCATAACGAAAAACCAACATCGCATTCAGAAAAGGGTCAGCTGCCCCTCGTTTTTATCCGGTTTCTGCCGCTTAGGCGCAGTCAGCAGACGGCGCACCTGCTCCGGCCGCAGTTCGTTCACCCCCTGCCCCGTGGTCAGCTCGCGGCAGCGGACGAAATACTGCGCCTTCTTCATCACCACGCCGATCTGCCGCAGCGACTGCATGGTCAGCGTGCGGTAACGCCGCGAGCTGACGATCAGCCGCGCCGACTTGACCCCGACGCCCGGCACGCGCAGCAGCGCCTCGTAGTCCGCGCGGTTCACATCGACCGGGAAAAATTCGGGATGCCGCAGCGCCCACGCCAGTTTGGGGTCGATCTCCAGATCAAGCCGGGGCGTCTGCTCGTCGGCGATCTCCTCGGCCCGGAATCCGTAGAACCGCATCAGCCAATCGGCCTGATAAAGCCGGTTTTCGCGCACGAGCGGAGCTTTGTCCAGCGCAGGCAGCCGCTTGTCGTAGGGATTCACCGGAATAAACCCCGAATAGTAGACGCGCTTCATCGTGGGACGGTCGTAGAGCGACGACGAAAGCAGCAGAATGTCGCAGTCGCTCTCGTCGGTGGCCCCGACGATCATCTGCGTGCTCTGCCCCGCAGGGGCGAAACGGGGCGCATGGCGGAAACGGCCGCGCTCCTCGGCGCTCTGCAGCACCCCCTGCTGGATGTAACTCATCGGGCGGTAGATGCTTTCATAGTTCTTGTCGGGAGCCAGCAGCAACAGGTTGCGTTCGGTCGGGATTTCGATATTGACGCTCATGCGGTCGGCGTAACGCCCCGCCTCGGCCACCAGTTCGGGACTGGCGCCGGGAATACTTTTCAGGTGGATGTAGCCGTTGAAACGGTGCACCGTCCGCAGGTCGCGCGCCACGCGGACCATCCTTTCCATGGTATAGTCGGGGTTGCGGACGACGCCCGACGAGAGAAACAGTCCTTCGATGTAGTTGCGCCGGTAGAACTCGATGGTCAGCTCGGTCAGCTCGTCCGGCGTGAAAGCCGCCCGCCGAATGTCGTTGCTGCGCCGGTTGATGCAGTAGGCGCAGTCGTAAATGCAGACGTTGGTGAGCATGATTTTCAGCAGCGAGACGCAGCGGCCGTCGGCCGTGAAAGAGTGACATATGCCCCACCCCGCCGTGCTGCCGACACCGCCCGCGCGATGCCGGCGCGTAACGCCGCTCGACGCGCACGAGACGTCGTATTTGGCCGATTCGGCCAGCACCTTGAGTTTTTCGAGCACGGTCTCTTTCATGGCGGCAAGTTATCGTTTTTTTCCATAAAACCGCCCCCCTCCGGCCGATATTTTTTCGGGCTTTTCCGCACCCCGCTGTATGCGTGGACAATAGCGCGGAAGCACCCCGGACGAAGTCCGTGCGACAAAAAAAGGGAGCCAAGCTCCCTTCGTACATATCCGCGACGCACTCAATCCGGCGCACCGCGTCCGGCCGCGCTCCGCTACCGGATAAAATGCGTCCACTGCCGCTCCTCGGCTTCGGGCGCCAGCGCCGGACCGACGCCCGCCTTCAGCAGGCGGGCCATGTTGCGGGCCAATACGCGCATCGTCTGCAGCCCCTCGGCGTCCTCGCGGGCTTCGCCCGGCAGACGTCCGTGGACGCTGTTCCAATACTGCGACGGAACGACCGGCATGTTCATAATCGTAAAGTATTTGTTCAGCCGGTCGAACGTCGCGCTCGCCCCGCCCCGGCGGCATACGGCGACCGCTGCGCCGGGCTTGTAGGCGAGATATTTCCCGCAGGAATAGAACACACGGTCGAGCAGGGCGCAGAGCGACCCGTTGGGACCGGCATAGTAGACCGGCGAACCGACGACGATTCCGTCGGCATCGGCGAGTTTCTCCCGCACCGTCGTATAGAGCGCGTCCGAAAAGACGCAATGCCCCAGCTCGGCGCATTTTCCGCAGGCGATACATCCCTGCACGGCCTTGGTCCCGATATGGACGATCTCGGCCTGCACGCCCTCCGACTCCAAGATCCGCGCGACCTCGGAAAGGGCTATAAAAGTGTTTCCCTCGCGATGGGGGCTTCCGTTTATCAGCAGTACTTTCATGGTATCAAGAGTTTTCGCAAAGATATATTTTTTCAGCTATACACCGCACATTCCGCGCCGGAGAACTCCGCACGGCCCCGCCGCGGCAAAGCCCCGCAGACGCCGCCCACCGGTTCAACGGCTCCGGCATCCCAGCTCACGGCTCACGACTCACGACACTCAGCTCATGCCCATGGCTTTCGGCCCTCGGACCATGGCTTTCAGAAAACAGCAGTGCCCGGACAGACGCGCCGCACCGCCCCCGCGACCGGAAATACGGACACAAAAAAAGGGGATTCTTTCGAATCTCCTTCACTCTAATGCCTGACAAGAACTATTTGTTGCAGCACTCGCCCTCGGCTTTCTCGGCGCAGTCTTTGGTCGAATCGCACTTCTCGGCGCAGCAAGCCTCCGTCGAGTCGCACTTCTCGGTGCACTCCGTGCAGGCAGCGGCTTCGGTCGTAGCGGCAGCGGCGGCAGCTTCGCCTTCGGCAGCCTTTTTGTTCGAATTACCGCAGCAGCTTACCATTGCGACGGCAACCATAACGACGACAAAAGAGAAAATCTTTTTCATAACGTCAAATGTTTAATTATTAGTTTTTCTGTAACGCCGCAAAGTTAGATATTAGCAGGATAAATGCAAATAAAAAACTAAAAAACTTTCGAAAAGGGAAGTTTTTCAGTTCAAAAGGTCGGCAATGGAGAGGGTTTCGTTCTTGACGAAAGCCTTGGGGAAAGCAGACGACACCCTGCCCTTGAGAATGATGGCCTCTTCCGTGGTGAGACAGTCCCCGACCGCGACCTTGAAATAGGGATTCTCGTAGACCATGTAGACCTTGATTCCCGGATAGTTCTCTTCGAAAAGCTGCTTGGCGGCGATGGCCCCGGCACGGGCGTCCTGACCGTTGTCGAAGAAGATGCAGACCCGGTAACCGGGGAAACGCAGGCGGGCGCCCGCCCGCGAAGCTTCATTCACGGCCCGCGCCGCATCCCCGTACTCCGTAACGGTGACCTTTGCCGTGCCGAATGCGGCGTCGGACGCCACGGGAGCAGCCAGCCGCTCCTTGAACGCATCCAACGACTGCGCGCGCAGGGGCGTGTAAGCCGCGGCGGCAAAAAGAATCAGCAGGATGGTCAGCGATCTGCGCATTACTCTTCCAGATAGTTTTTCACGTCGTTCAACGACAGCCCAAAGATATTCAAAAAATCCGACAACGGCATCATCTCCCGCGAAATTTTTACGCGCGCGGGACCGCCGCGCCCCTCGACGGCGAACGAGACGCCGATCTTCGAAATATCGTCCTCCCGGATCTTCTTGGTCATCACATGGAGCGCCATCGGGTCGGAAGTCCGGATCCGCCACAGCGTCGTGACGCTCGCCGTCGCACGACGGGGCGCCTCGGCCGGCTCGCGCAGAGCGACCTTCGTCACGACTCCTCCCGCATAGTAAACGGTGAGCGACGCCTTCTCCAGTTTCAACTTGTGCCCCGTGCCGTTCTTTACGCGCAATACGATCTCGGCCCCCGACAACCCCTGCCGCCGGGCCTTCTCGACCGCTTCGAGCCGGATGTTTCGCTGCGCCTTCTCGGCCATCCGGCGGCAGGAGCCCAACGGCAATACGACCCCCAGCAGCAGTATGCAGAACAGCATGCGCCCCAAAGTCCGGCCGCAGCCCGAAACGCCACCCGCAGCCCCGGACCGGCGACAAAGCGGACTCCCCGACGCGCCCCCGCCCGCCGCAGCGGAACAGGAACGGGCCTGACCCGCCGAAGCGTCCTCTTCCGAAGAGCGAATCCGGCGGCAGAAGCGGTTATCCGAGGGCGCACTGCCCGGTCGTATGCGTTTTGCGTTCATCGTCACTTTTGTCCGGTGTAAATCTGCGCGATCCCGAAACTCTGGCTCCGGGCGCGGCACTCCCTGAACCCCGCGCGCTCCATCATCGCCATGAACTCCTTCGGCGCCGGAAACTCCCCGACCGACGCCGGGAGGTATTCGTAAGCCCGCTTGTCCTTCGACACCATGCCGCCGATGCGGGGCAGTATCTTATAGGTATAGAATTCGTACAACGCCCTGAACAGCCGGTTGCGGGGCCGCGAGAACTCCAGTACAACGACCTTGCCGCCCGGCTTTATCGTGCGGGCCATTTCGCGCAGCCCCGCATCCAGATCCCCGAAGTTGCGCACGCCGAAAGCCACCGTCGCCACATCCACCGATGCGTCGGCCACATGCAGGTGTTCGGCGTCCCCCGCGTCGAGCACGACGCGCCCGTCGAGCCCCCGCGCCGTCACCTTGCGGCGCGCCACGTCGAGCATCCCCTCCGAAAGATCCACGCCCAGCACCTGCACGCCGCGGATGCGGCGCGCCATCTCGATCGCCAGATCGCCCGTGCCGGTCGCTACGTCAAGTATCCGGTGCGGACGGCAGCGGCGCACGATGCGCACCACACGGCGGCGCCAGATGCGGTCGATGCTCATCGAGAGCGTATGGGTCAGCAGGGCGTATTTTGGGGGGGTGT
>ERZ780094.375-NODE-375-length-18037-cov-3.343566_pt1 | contig 18037 bp, 15 predicted proteins | sample MGYA00511174_ERZ780094 | MGnify/ENA primary metagenome ERZ780094 (study PRJEB29588, sample SAMEA2148063) | human gut metagenome | biome: human gut; feature: human-associated habitat; material: faeces | place: Denmark | collected 2008/2010 ...
GGCCAGACATTTGCTGCCGTCGCAGCGGTACAGCGTGATCGTGAGTTCCGGTTCGTCCTCACGATCCAAGTGCAGCGTCAGGCTGATCTCCTGTTGGCCGGCGGCCTTTTCAGAGGTAAACTCCTCCGCGGTCAGCGCCTCCAGTGCGTCCTGTAAATCACCGATCTCGATTTCCGCTTCCTCGCAGAGCCATGTCCGCTCCTTGCCGTCCTTCTGAGAGGTGAGCGTATAGGTCTCGCCGTCCAGCGTGATGTCAATGCCGGTCACATCATCAAAGTCGCCGGAGAAGATCTCCTGATGCCGCAGGTCATTGTAGCCGGCAGCCATAAGCGAGCGATAGCTGCTGCCGGAGATCTGGTAAATGATTTTGGAATCGCCCACACGCGCATAGGCGGTAATGTCCGAGGCTTCCTCATCCTCCGCGTCCGCGGCGGATTTCTTCTCCGCGGGATCTCTGCTGATGTGCAACACAAGGGTGTCGGAGGTTCCGTCGTCCGTGTAATCCACGCTGACGCTCAGCTCGGGATCGTCCAGCCCGTAGGCGGACAGTTCTTCGTCCGTGACCTTGTAGGTCACATAGTCGGTGAGATCCAGATAGCGCAGGACGCTGATATAGGAGTTGACCCGGCTGGTATCCAGCGGCTTTCCGTCCACGGTAAAGTAGATGTCATCGGCGCAGATGCTCTTGCCGTCTTCGTCATAAATCACGCTGTAGTCCTCGCTTCCCGCAAAGCGGATCTGGCTGACCTCGTCGAAATACGGCACATAGTCGTTGGCGATCAGATCTTTCAGTTCTACATCGTATGCGTCCAGCGGATCGCTGACGGCGAGATACACATTGCCGTCACCGATGTCCATATAGCGCTGGGAATCCATTGTGCTGTGATCTCCCAGCTTCACCGTGTAGGTCTCATCATCCGTAGTCAGGGTGATGGTGCAGGTCGGCTCATCCAAGCCATACCGGCCGAGATCTTCGGCATTTTCAATGGTGAACGCCGCGCTCAACGAGCGAAACGGCTCCAAAAGTGCGTCCATGGCACTGTCGCTGACGGGAAATTCTGCATCGTCATCGTACTGCCAACCGTCATCGCCGCGGTGGAAGCTCCATGTTGTTCCGTCCTGCTCCCAGCACAGTGCCGTCACTTTTGCCGATTCAACGGATAAAACCGTTTCACCGCTGGTTTTGATCTCCTCCTTCTTCTCCTCCGAGAGCATTGCAGCCAGCGCTGCGAGGCAGACTGCAATGAGAATGCCCAAGAGGATACAAAGTTTTTTAGACCGCTTCATTTTGCTTCCTCCTTCTTGTCAGCACAACGCCCACGCCGATGCCGAGGTAAGCCAGCGGGAACGCGCCGATCATCAGCACCTTCAGCAGCGAAGCCGTCGAGCTGCTGATGGACAGGTAGTCATAGTTCAGCGACTTGCTGCGAATCGCCATGGCCTCGCTCTCGCCGATCATATCCGCCAGCGCGTTCATAACAAGGTCGCCGTTGGCACCGGAGGACGAGGCATTATAGGCGTCCTCGAGGAAATAGGACGAGGTGAACCACACCATTTCTCCGTCGCCGGGGCGCACAGAAACGCCCGTAGCAAAGGGGCCGTCGATGTCGCCGTCCTCATAATCGTAGGTGGTCATGGCGTAGCCCGTCACCTTGCTGAAGGAGGTTCCTGAGGTGGTCAGCAGCTCCGTCACTGTTCCGCTGGCGGAATCGTCCACGATCAAGCCCAGTGCAATGGGCATGATAACAGAATAATTGGAGCCGATCAGCGAATCGGTGATGTCGTCGCTTTGTAGCTGCGGCAGAAGGGCCGCCGGGCCGCTGAACGCCGAATAGTAGTTGGAGTCGCTCTCGACCACGATCCCCTCCGCCGGCTCCACGCCGTAGTCAGAGAGCAGGCTGTACAGGTTTTCCAGGATCCCGTCCTCACGGGTTGGGCCGGCGATCACCAGCAGCTTGCCGCCACCAGATACATACTCCGCCAGCAGATCCCGCTCGTCCTCCGAAATGTCGCTCTCCGGCGCGTAGATCATCAGGCAGTCCGCGTCCTCCGGAATGGTTTCCGTATGGAGAAGGGACAGGCTCTCCGTTTCGATGTTGTCCTTTTCCACCTGCTCGGCAAAGGTGCTGGGGAGGTCGGCCTCGCCGTGGCCCTCCACGAGATAGAGCTTGGGCTGCTCCTCGTTCACCACATAGTCGATAGCCGAGGTGATGGCGCCTTCACCGTCGAAGGAGGTGGAGTAGGAATAGGAGTACATATCTGTAGTCTGAACGTAAATGTCATTGTAGCTGATATAGCGGCTGCGTTCGCCACTCTCAACGATCAGGCTGTTGTTGGGGACGCTCTCGCTGGTGTACTGCTGGGTAAAGGTGGGATAGACATCTGGGTTCTTTTTCGCCACCTCAATGTGGTCGGACAGGCTTTCGTACTTGCTCAGCAGGTTTTCGATCACATCGTTTTCTTCGCCGGATTGCACAACCCAATAGATGGTCACATCCTGCTGAAGATTGTTGACCACGACCTTTGTGTTGCTGGTGATGGAATAGAGCTTGCTGGAGCTGATATCATAGTTGGTCATGGACTTCGGCAGCGCCGAGGCGAACACATTCACCGCAATCAGAATCGCCAGCACGATGGCCGTGACGACCAGTGAATAGGAGCCGCCCCGCAGGGCGTTCCGGTTCTGGTCAGAGGGAACGGAGGCCCTTTTGAGAGAAAACTTTTTCATCAGTTATACCTCCGTTTCTCCATCGACTGCACCGACAAAAACAGGAAGAATCCCATCACGCTGACATAGTAGACGATGGCCGTGAGATCAAATGCGCCGTTGACAAAGCTATTGAACTGCCGGAACAACGAGAGCTTTGTCATAATATCCGGCAGCAGCCCCTCGAAGGCACTGCTGTTCACAAAGTAGGCGACCGAGAGTGCTGCGATCAGCACAAGGGTCACACCGTAAGCCAGATTCTCGTTCCGGGTCAGATTGTGGATCACCACGCCCAGCAGCAAAGCAATGACATACAGTGCGATCAATGAGCCCATGGCCGTGGAGGAGGTGTACTCTGCAAGACTCACGCTGTAATAGTTCAGCAAGATCGCCGCGATGCCGATACCGGCGGCGAAGCCCTGATTATCCGTCAAGGAGGAGAGGAACATCCCCACCGCCAGCAGCGCCGCCCCCATCATGAAAAAGGCAAACAGAGACCCGTAGGAGGTGGGCAGATACACCTCGCCGAACTGGGAAAACAGCAGCGGGTAGAGAGAAACGACCGCCAGCGGGATGAGGTACACCACAAGAAGGGCGAAATACTTGCCCAATACCACCTGCGTGGTGGTGATAGGCAGAGAATAGAGCAGTTGGTCTGTCCGCTGCCGCCGTTCCTCCGCCAGAGTGCGCATGGTCAGGATCGGAACGATGACCACGAAAATGATGCTTGCAAAGCTGAGCACAAACTCAAAGTTGCTCACCGCCGCCTGCAAATTGTAGAGCACGGAACCAAGTCCCACCACTGCCAGCAGAAACGCGCCGAATACATAGGCAGTCAGTGAGTGGAAATAGTTTCGCAGCTCATGGCGAAAAATTGCGCCCATTAAGCGTCCACCTCCGTTTCGTTTGGTTCTTCGGTGTATTGCTTAGATTCTTCCGCTTGACCGCTTTCCGTCAGCTCAAGGAATACATCCTCCAGACTTGCCTTATGCACAGACAGTTCCAAAAGCGCCTGATCCTCCTTTTCAAATGCAAAGAAAATACTGCGGGAAACCTTGTGCATATCGTCGCTGTCCGTTTTCAGACGCAGGGTCACCGCGCCGTCCGCCGCAAGCTCCGGCTGATCGACCGCTGTGATATGGGGCAGCGCCGCCAACAGCGCCTGTGCCTTTCCCACGGGGGCGTCTGTGGTGAGCACGATCTCGCCCGCCGAGCGCAGCTGCCGCTCCAGTTCCGCCGGAGTGCCGAGGGCGGTCAGCGTCCCTTTGGAAATGATGAGGATCTTGTCGCAAATGGTCTGCACCTCGGAGAGGATATGGGAGCTGAAAATGACAGTGTGGCGCTTTCCAAGCTCCTTGACCAGATTTCGGATCTCGATGATCTGAATGGGGTCAAGGCCGACGGTCGGCTCATCCAGAATGATGACCTCCGGCCTGCCGAGCAGCGCCTGCGCAATGCCCACGCGCTGCCGGTAGCCCTTGGAAAGCGTGGAAATTCTGCGGTTTCGAACCGGCTCAATGCCCGTGCGCGCCACGGCATCGGCGATCTGTACCGTCAACTCCGCTCCGCGCACCCCCTTAGCCTCCCCTACAAAGCGCAGGTATTCCATTGGTGTTTCATTCAGATAAAGCGGCGGCTGCTCGGGGAGATAGCCGATGAGCCTTTTGGCCTTTTCCGGCTCATCAAAAATATCGTAGCCGCCGATGCGCACATGCCCCTCCGTTGCGGAAAGGCAGCCGGCCATGATATTCATGGTGGTGGACTTCCCCGCTCCATTGGGGCCGAGGAAGCCGTAGATCTGACCGCTTTCGATGGTAACGCTCAGATCGGAAACCGCCGGATGCTCGCCGTATCGCTTGCTCAGGTGTTCAATTTCGATCAAAGGAACACACCCTCCTTCTTTTTCGGATGCCCCCATTGTAGATGCCCAACTTAAAAGCAAGTTAAAAATCCATTTTCTCCGTTTTTTAAGTTGTTTTTGAGTCCGCCGCGTATGATGGAGCCAGCTTGAAGGGAGGTGCTTTTCCATGAAGTTCATCCGCAGGGCCTCGATCCCCGCCTGTTTGCTCGTCTGCTTATTTCTTGTTTTTTGTGCATATTCAAACTTATTTCACAAATCCGCGATAGAATCAGAACAGGAAGAAAATTTGGAACTTACGACGGTTTTTCGATATGAAAACGGAATGGCGATACGCAGAGGCAGCGTTCGTATCCGCTGCCGGCAAACAGAACAGTCCGCCGCGCTGAACGATTGCGGAGAAGCATCCCCCTTTCAAGTGCCGAAAGATAACGAGGCAACCTTGATCCTTACAGGAAGCGACGGCCGGGAGATCAGCCGCATCGCACTGCATTTTACCGCCGCTGCGGTGACAGATGCCTCCACAGATGAAAACGGCGTCGGGCACATCTCCGTCAAAGCCGAAACAGAGCAGCTGACACTGCTGCTGACGCTGGACGAGAGTGACCGCCTGCACTGCGGCCTGTACCTGAATGACTTACAATGACAGCAAGGAGGTCGATCATGGACTATTCAGTACCGGAAGTAACATCGGCAGAGCGGGAATTCTACGGAGAGAACCTGATCCTGCTGGAAGGCGCGATCTCCGAGTTTCTCTCCTGCATGGATATGATCCGCCGCTACGAGGTGCAGCTGGGAAACCGTGACCCGGTCGCGTCGTCTCAAACGCGCATCAAGAGCGCGGAGAGTATGCGGCAAAAGCTGCAAAGGCTCGCTTTTCCCGTCACGGCGGAAAGCGCGATGAAAAACGTCTTTGACGCTGCGGGCGTCCGTCTGGTCTGTCCGTTCATTCAGGATATCGACCGCACGGCGGAGCTGATCCGCGCCATCCCCGGCGTGCAGATCCAAACGGAAAAGGATTATATCCGCAGCCCGAAGCCCAACGGCTATCGAAGCTATCACATGATCCTTTCGATGCCGCTGCGCTTTCTGGGAAATTCCCAAAAAACCGTATGGCTGGAGGTCCAGCTGCGCACCATCGCCATGGACTGCTGGGCCAATATCGAACATCAGCTGAAATATAAGCAGAACATTCCGGATCAGGCACTGCTGCTACAGGAGTTGAAGCGATGCGCCGATGAGATCACCTCCACCGACCTTTCCCTGCAAACCATCCGCGATCTGATCGAACACCATGAGGAGGAACCGATATGAGAGTTTTAGTGGCCGATGACGAAGCTGCCATGACCCGCGCGCTGGAGGCGCTGCTCAAGCGGGAGCATTATTCCGTGGACGTGGTCAACAACGGGCAGGACGCGCTGGACTATGGCCTTGCGGAAAATTATGATGCGCTGGTACTGGACATCATGATGCCGAAGCTGGACGGGCTTCAGGTTCTGACCGCTCTGCGGGAGCAGGGCGTTGCGACTCCCGTTCTCCTGCTGACGGCTAAAAGCCAGATCGAAGACCGCGTAGCGGGATTGACCGGCGGTGCGGACGATTATCTTCCCAAGCCCTTTGACCCCAGAGAATTCGTAGCGCGGGTGGGGGCGCTGACCCGCCGTGGCGGAGCCTATACCCCAAGCCTTCTCACCGTCGGCAACACAACATTAAACCGTTCTACCTTTGAGCTGGTCGGCGAAAGTGCTTCCGTGCGCCTGAGCAGCAAAGAATTTCAAATGCTGGAGCTGCTAATGCGGCAAAAGGGACGGTTGATCTCCACGGAGCAATTCATGGAGCGCATCTGGGGCTATGACAGCGACGCGGAGCTGAATGTCGTCTGGGCCTATATCTCCTATCTGCGCCGAAAGCTGGAAATGGTAGGGTCCAATGTCCGCATTGCCGCCCGCCGGGGGCAGGGATACTTATTGGAGGAGATTGCATGATCCGAACGCTGCGGAAAAAATTCATCGCCATCGCCATGCTGTCGCTGCTGGGGACCATGACGGTTCTCTGCGCAACCATCGGCATCGGGAATTACTGCGTTGCCGCAAGCCGGGCAGACAAGGCCATCGACATCCTCTATCAGAATGATGGCGAATTTCCGGTGCCGGACGGCAACGCAAGCCCCTCCGCCCACGCAGGCTTTCAGGTCACGCCGGAAACGCCGTTTGAGACCCGCTATTTCATTGCGCGCCTGACGGCGGAGGATGCCGTCAGCGCGGTCGATCTTGAGCACATTGCCGCGCTGGACCGGCAGACCGTTGTTTCCACGATCGAACAGATCGTTTCCAAAGGGACGGCCAAGGGCTATGTCGGGCAGTATCGCTTCGGAAGATTTGAAAATAAAACCAGCGGATATACGCTGATCGTTGTTGACTGCTTCATGCAGCTGCAATCCGCCTATGCGGTGTTCCGCGTAATGGCGGCGGTTTTTGTGCTCTGCGCGGGGATCGTATTCCTTCTGCTGCTGGTACTCTCCAAGCGCGCCACGCGCCCCTTTGCGGAAAACTGGGAGCGGCAGCGGCAATTCGTGACAGACGCCTCCCATGAGTTGAAAACACCTCTTGCAATTTTGTCTGCTGATCTGGGATTAATCGAAGAAACGGAAGACAACTGCACATGGCTGGAAAGCGGGCAGGAGCAGATCCAGCGCATGGACAGCCTTATCAAAAATCTCGTGGAGCTGGCACGCAGCGAGGAGGCTCTGCCGCCTTCGGCCATCGCAGCCGTACCGTTCAGCGAACTGGCGGATGGCTGCATCGAAAATTTTCGTCCCCTTGCCAAGTCCTCCGGAAAAGAACTGACGGCGGAGATCGCCCCCGGTCTGTGTGTCAGCGGCATGCCGGACGATATCTCCCGCCTGCTGACGATCCTGCTGGACAATGCTGTGAAATACTGTGACGCGGGCGGAACGATCCACCTTGCACTCTTTTCGCGGAGAAAAAGTGTAGAGCTGGCGCTCTCCAACCCCTGCGCCGGGGTGGATGCCGCGCAGCTGCCGCGCTATTTTGACCGCTTTTACCGTGCGGACTCCTCCCGTGCCCGCGCGACCGGCGGGAGCGGCATCGGACTGTCCACCGCCAAGGCCATCGTGACCCGCCATCACGGGCGCATCGGCGCTCGCTACGAAAGCGGCATCATCACCTTTCAGGTCACGCTGCCGCAAAGCGGCAGGAAGTAAAAAGCGCCGAGTGCACGCGAAAAAACGTTTTTTGCAGAAGCGCTTGACATTCTGATGCTTTTTTGTTACCATGTGTAGCATACTACACATAGAGGTGAATCCCAGTGATGAAGAACGATGTCGGCTACCTCATCAAGCGCATCCATGATAAGCTGGCGGTGAGAGCCGATGCTGAGCTGAAGCAGTACCATTTAACCATGTCCCAGGGCAGAGTGTTTCTATACCTCAGCAGCCGGGGTGGACAGGCCACACAAAAGGAGATCGAAACCTTTTTGGGTGTCGCTCACCCCACCGTCGTCGGTCTTGTTTCGCGCATGGAGCAAAGCGGCTATGTGACATGCTGGCCCTGCGAGGACGGGCGCAACAAGAATGTCAAGCTGACCGCGCAGGCAGAGGCTCTTGACAAGGATATGCAGCGGAACCGGCTGGAAAGCGAGCAAATGCTTTTATCCCCCCTTTCTCCCGAGGAGCGCGAGCAGCTGCGAAAGCTTCTGATCACCGTTGCGGAACATTTAGCGTAAAAGCCGATAGCCGATCGGCTTTTCTGTCGCTCTAATGTGTAGCTTGCTACACACCGGTATAAAGGAGGAACACCATGACAAAAACCTTGCTGGGGAACCTGCGAGAATACAAGAAAGGCTCCATACTCACCATTCTGCTCTCCGTTCTGGAGGCCGCCTTCGAAATTCTCATCCCGCTTCGCATGGCGGACTTGATCGATCAGGGGATCGAGCCGGGAGAGATGGCGGCGGTCTGGAAGTTCGGCACCATAATTCTGGTCTTTGCTGTCCTACAGCTGCTGACCGGCGTGCTTTCCGCCCACGTTGCCGCAAAAACCTCGGTGGGCTTTTCCGCCAATCTGCGGCAGGATATGTACGACAATGTGCAGACCTTTGCCTTTTCCAACATTGATAAGTTCTCCACAGCGTCCATCGTGACCCGTCTCACCACCGATGTGACCAACTTGCAGAATGCCTATCAAATGCTCATCCGCATGGCAGTTCGCGGCCCGGTCATGCTGATCTTCTCCATGATCGTGTCCTTCCGCATCAACACGACCCTTGCGCTCATCTTCCTTGCGGTCATTCCCATCATGGCGGTGTTGCTGCTTCTGATCATCCGCAAGGTCGGGCCGCTGTTTGGCCGCGTTTTTCGCACCTACGACACGCTCAACAATGTAGTGCAGGAAAATGTCCGGGGCATCCGTGTGGTAAAATCCTTCAATCAGGATGATCACGAGATTAAAAAGTTCAAAGGCATTTCTCAAAGTATCTATGAGGATTTTGCCGCCGGAGAACGACTGCTGGCCTTCAACTCGCCCATTATGCAGTTCTTCATGTACACCTGCATGATTTTGATTTCGTGGATTGGTGCAAAAGCCATTGTCGCAAGCGGAAACAGTGCGGCACTTGGCATGACCACCGGCGATCTGACGGCGCTGTTCTCCTACGCCACGCAGATTTTGATGGCGCTGATGATGCTCTCCATGGTTTTTGCCATGATCACCATTTCCCTTGCCTCTGCCCACCGCATTGCGGAGGTGCTGGAGGAAAAAACGGATATTGCCAACCCGACCGGCGCGGAAATGACCGTCAGGGACGGCTCCATCCGCTTTGAGCATGTGAACCTTTCGTATGCGGCAAAGGCGGACAAGAAGGTGCTGAGCGACATTGACCTCTCCATCGCCTCCGGGCAGGCCGTTGGCATCATCGGCGGTACGGGATCTTCCAAGTCGAGCCTCGTACAGCTCATTCCGCGGCTCTATGATGTAAGCAGCGGAAGGCTTCTGCTGGGCGGCGTAGATGTCCGCAAATACGATTTGGAAACACTGCGCAGCGCGGTTGCCATGGTGCTGCAAAAGAATGAATTGTTTTCCGGCACCATCAAGGAGAACCTGCGCTGGGGCAATGAAGCGGCCGGCGACGAAGAAATGGAAGAAGCCTGCCGCCTGGCCTGCGCGGATGAATTTATTCAAGGCTTCCCGGACAAATATGATACCTATATCGAGCAGGGCGGAAGCAACGTCTCCGGCGGTCAGAAGCAGCGGCTATGCATTGCCCGCACGCTCTTGAAGAAACCGAAGGTGCTGATCCTGGATGATTCCACCTCTGCGGTCGACACAAAAACCGACGCCGCCATCCAAAAATCTCTTTCGACCTTCCTCCCTGACACCACCAAGCTCATCATTGCCCATCGCGTCAGCTCTGTGCAGCACGCCGACTTGATCGTTGTCATGGATGAAGGAAAAATTGTGGCCACCGGCAGGCATGAAGACCTGCTGAAAACCTGTGAAATCTACCGTCAGGTTTATGAATCCCAGCAGAAAGGAGACAGCGACCATGAATAAGAAAAACGGACTGGTTTCGGGAGATATGATGCAGAAGCAGCAATTTGATACGAAGACACTTCGGCGGCTACTTTCTTATATGAAGGACTATAAGGGACAGCTCATTTTTGTGGTGGTTTGCATTTTGCTCAGCGCCATTGCGTCCGCTGTTTCGGCGCTGTTTCTGCAATCCCTGATTGACGATCATATCGCGCCGCTGCTCACAAGCTCTGCCCCGGTATTCACACAGCTTTTGAACGTGCTGGTCGTAATCGGCGCAGTCTATCTGATCGGTGTTCTTGCCACGCTTTTTTACAACCGTGTCATGGTAACCATCGCGCAAGGAACGCTGAAAAAGATTCGGGACGAAATGTTTGAAAAAATGCAGCGCCTCCCTATCCGCGCCTTTGATACCCGCACCCACGGCGATATTATGAGCCTTTACACCAACGATACCGATACCCTCCGTCAGATGATCGCACAGTCCATGGCACAGCTCATTTCTTCGGTGTTTACCATTGTGGCGGTCTTGGTGTGTATGCTCTATGTCAGTTTCTATCTGACGCTGGTCGCCGTACTGGTGATGCTGCTCATCTTGCAGCTCGTCAAGAAGATCACCGGGAAGATCGGTGTTTTCTTCGTGATGCAGCAAAAGACGCTTGCGGATGTTAACGCTTATGTGGAGGAAATGGTGAACGGCCAGAAGGTCATCAAGGTATTCTGCCACGAGGAAAGCGCCAAGTCGGCGCTTCAGGAAAAGAACAGTGCCTGGGCGTCTGCCGCAGCAAGCGCCAACGGATACGCCAACTCCATGATGCCTATGATGAACGCCCTTGGCTATGTGCAGTATGTCATCATTGCCATTTTAGGCGGATATATGGCGATCTCCGGCTTTACCAACATCGGTTTGCAGGGAAGCGGCACGCTGACGCTGGGAGCCATTGCCTCATTCCTGACGCTTTCCCGTAATTTTAATAACCCGGTCTCCCAGATCTCCAACCAGTTCAATTCCATTGTAACGGCGCTGGCAGGCGCTTCCCGCATCTTTGCCTTCATGGACGAAGAGCCGGAGACGGACGAGGGTTATGTGTCCTTAGTGAACGCAGAGGAAGAAAACGGCGAGCTGCGGGAAACCGAGAAGCGAACCGGCCTCTGGGCGTGGAAGCATCCGCACCACGACGGCACATTGAGCTATACCAAGCTGGAGGGACAGGTGGTATTTGACCACGTGGACTTTGGTTACACCCCGGATAAGACCGTTTTGCACGATATTTCCCTGTACGCGCAGCCGGGGCAGAAGATTGCCTTCGTCGGCGCAACAGGCGCAGGCAAGACGACCATCACCAACCTCATCAACCGCTTTTACGACATTGACGACGGAAAGATCCGCTACGACGGGATCAACATCAACAAAATCAAAAAAGCCGACCTGCGCCGCAGCTTGGGCGTTGTCCTGCAGGAGGTCAATCTCTTTACCGGAACGGTCATGGAAAACCTGCGCTACGGCAATCCCAATGCCAGCGACGAGGACTGCATCGCCGCAGCAAAGTTTGCCAATGCGAGCGGCTTTATCCGTATGCTGCCGCAGGGCTACAACACCGTGCTCAAGGGCGACGGCAGCGGCCTCAGCCAAGGGCAGCGGCAGCTCATTTCCATTGCCCGCGCCGCGGTGTCCGACCCGCCGGTGATGATTCTGGACGAGGCAACCTCATCCATCGACACCCGCACCGAGGCGCTGGTGCAGGATGGCATGGACCGATTGATGAAGGGGCGGACGGTCTTTGTGATCGCCCACCGTCTGTCTACCGTACAGAACGCGGATGTTATTATGGTGCTGGATCACGGACGCATCATCGAGCGCGGCAGCCACGAAAAGCTGATGGCCGAAAAGGGCACCTATTATCAGCTCTACACCGGCGCCTTTGAGCTGGAATGACCTTGAGGAGTCTTGAAAACGTGCGGTTTTCAAGACTCCTCAAAAATTTTTGCGGCAAAAAATTCTTCTTTAAAGTTCTTTTTAAGTCACGCCGTTATGATAAAGGCAACCATTAAGAATGGTTTTCAAATATATTCCGCAAAACCGTGTTTTTCCTCCCCGGTTCGCAAGTTCGATCGCATTTTCCCCGAGGGAATACACACCATTTCACGAATAAGGAGGATATTAAAATGACTTGGAAGAGCCCGCATCCGATCCCGATGACGGCATGACCGCCGCCGCGGAGCTGATCGCGGATATTCCAACAACTCAGGCGTTCACCGACGATGAGGTTCCCGATGAGGACATTGACAAGATCCTCTCTGCCGGGATCAACGCCCCCAGCGCCATGAACGGGCAGAACTGGCACTTCACCGCCGTGACCGATGATGACGTATTGCAGCAGATCGCTGACAGCATGGGCGGCGGAAAACCGGCCGATCCCACAAGCGGCAGCGAGAGCGGCGAGCAGCCGGATAACACGGCGTCCGCCGAGGATACAGCCGGAGAAGAAACGGACAGCGGCGATGCAGCACCGGCGGAAAGTTCCACCGGAACAGCGAAGGCCGGTATCACAGACGCGCCGCTGGCCATTGAGATCTCCTGCAAGGAGGGCAGCGAATTTGACGCCGGTCTTGCCTGCCAGAATATGTCGGCGGATGCGCAGCTGCTGGGCTACGGAACAAAGATCATCTCCTCTCCCACGATCGCCCTCAACGGAGAGGAACAGGAAGCCTTCCGCGAGCTGCTCGGCATCCCGGACGATCAGAGCGCCGTTGCCGTCCTTCTCATCGGCAAAGCGGACACCTCTTCGGATGCCGACGCCGTGAGCTCCGCAACGACCCGCAAGGATGCGGACGAGGTGGTGACAAAGGTCTCCGCGTAAGAGCATACCGCAGCAAAAAACGTAGCAGAAAGGAGTCTGTACCATGAATGAAATGAGCACATTACCAGATGGGACGCAGGAAACGAATATACCCGAATCGTCCCGCCAAAAACCGGTGCAGCATAAAAAAGGCCGCTTTGCAAAGAAAACTTGTGCGCTGACCCTCAGCGCCGTTCTCTTCGGCACAGTGTCTGCGGGAACATTTTACGGTGTTGATCAGCTGCTACAAGGGGATAACACTTCCGGCGGAACCTCCGCTGGAAGCGCCGTTACTACCGTTGCCAGCACCTCCCGTTCCGGCACCCGCTCCGGCATGGATGTTTCAGACATCGCCGCCGAAGCCCTGCCCAGTGTGGTGGCCATCACCAACATCTCCGTGCAGGAGGTCCAGAGCTATTTCAACCGCTTCGGTCCCAACGGCGGCGGGCAGCCGCAGCTGAGAGAAACCACCAGCTGCGGCTCCGGCGTTATCATTGCCGAGGATGACACCCACCTCTACATGGTCACCAACGCCCATGTGGTGGAGGACGCCACCACCCTCTCGGTGAGCTTTGTGGACAACGCCGTCTGCGAGGCGAAGCTGTGCGGCACGGACGAAGAGATGGATCTGGCGGTCATCAAGGTGGAGAAGTCCGACCTCTCTTCGAACACGCTGGAGCAGATCAAGGTGATCGAAGTCGGCGATTCGGATGCGCTTGAGGTCGGCGAACAGGTGGTTGCCATCGGCAACGCACTGGGCTATGGTCAGTCCGTCACCACCGGCATCGTCAGCGCGCCGGATCGCAGCCTGACCAATGAAAACGGAACGACCTCAACCTATATCCAGACCGACGCCGCCATCAACCCCGGCAACAGCGGCGGTGCGTTGCTCAATCTGGATGGAGAGCTTGTGGGTATCAACACCGCCAAGCTGTCTGATACCGACGTGGAGGGCATGGGCTACGCCATCCCCATCTCCGACGCGGCAGACCTGATCCTTGAACTTATGACCCAGAACACGGAATTGAAGCAGGCCGCCTCCGGCTCCTCTCAGCAGACCATCCGACAGATGCCGGGACAGAGATGGAACTAAAAGCCGCCAAGCTTTGATGAAAAAATATCGCGATATGTTCCGTTTCGCTTGATTGCGGGAGCTTTCCCGCTTTAACGACAGCAATTTCAGAAGAAGACAGCGGGAGCGCACCGAAACACGCCCCCGCTGCCTTCTTTCGTTATATCCGAACCGCATACTTCACGCGATTTCCGTACTGCGTTGATTTGAGAAGACCCAGCTTTTCAAATTTCAGGACAAAGCTGCGGATCGTCGCATAGGCGGCGTTTCCGAAGTCCTTTTCCAGCTGCTTGGTGGAGAACTCCGCGCCGCCGTAAGCCGAGAGGACAAACTCCCACAGTGCTTTCTCCTTCTCAGTGACCTGTCCATGGGACAGGGCTTCTTGAAATGCCTCGGTTGTCTGAGCGGTCGGAAGCGCTCCGTTCAGTTTATGATATACATTTTCGATAAAATAAGCCAAAAACGGTGTTGCGTCCACCACACCGCTGATCCTCGCGTTCTCCTCCACCAGCGTATAGGCGTCATAATACCCCTTGCGGCTTTTGTTGATGTACTCAGAGAGCGGCACGAACAGCGCAGAGGAATACCCCTGCTGCACCAGATACCACAAATGCATCAGCCGCGCCATTCTGCCGTTGCCGTCAAAGTATGGGTGCAGATACGCGATGTAGAAGTGGATCAGCGCCGCTTTCAGCAGGTCGTTGATCTCAGAATCCTCGCGGATAAACGCGACCAGCTCTCCCATGCGTTCCGGCAGCGCCTGCCAGGGAAAGTCCGTATGCTCCACCTTTGCGCCGACCACATACACGCTGTCATGCCGGTAGAAATGACCGGGCAGCAACCGATCCTCCTCGGAGAGATAGGCCCCGATAGTCATTTCATAGAGCTGGTGAATGGTCTCCTCAGTGATTTGATTCGCCGGGTCGCTGATGAACTCCAGTCCCTTTTTCATGCCGAAAATGCGGCTTTCGCTTTCGTCTGTGGGAGCAAGGCCGGAGAGGATCTTGCGGACGCTGTCGCGGGTGAAGTCCACCTGCTCAATAGTGAAGGTGGAAACGATCTCCTCCTCCATGGCCTTGACCCCATAAAGCTGCGTGCTGTTCTGCGGCATCAAAAGCACCTTGGCGGCGGAAAGGCGCACCTGCGCAATGCTGCTCAGATAGACGATGTTCTGCCCGGAGAAATCCTTGAGCGGCAGTGAATGATAGAAGCCGTTTTTCAGCAGCTCCGTGAACTCTTTGATGTCGGCCTGCGGGAATTGATAACCGAGTCCTCTCAAATCCAGAACATTTTTATCGGACAGCATCTTGGTAAACAGCGCGGCATCCATGAAAGCACCTCCGTCGCTGATTGCAATTAGTATCAACAAGTATCAGTATAACGAAGTGTGCCCAAAATCACAAGAGAGAAAACAGGTTTTTGATCATTTTCAATGTGTCGCCTTAAGCGCTTTCCGATCCTGCACACATGGCTGTGCAGACAGCAAAAGTCCTCAGACCGCTGCGGTGCAGCGATCCGAGGACTTTGGTTTGCTTGTGAGCGCCTTATCTCTTCTTGTAAACGACCAGCTCCGGGTTTTTGCCGTTTTCCTCATAGGTGCAGACCAGCAGAAAATCCATATTTGCGGCAATGCCGAAGCATCGATCTCCGCCAAATTCACATTCCAGCTGGTTGCCAAGATAGGTTGCCCGGTCGTCAAGGAATTTGACGGTTTCCCCGTTGGGAAGGCGGTATGCAAGGTTGATGTACTTGCCTACAAGCGCGTTGAGCTTTTCCACCTTGGGCATCCCGTCAATATGCAGATCGTTGAATTCGTCCATCAGCGCTTGCTTGTATTTCTCAAACGCCTCCGCGCCGCCGAGGTTTTCATATCGTTTCCAATAATTGAGTTTGGGCAGCGTGTCCTGCAAATAGGTCCGCGCCCGCTCGGCGGGATACTCCTCGCTGGCCATGTTCTGCACGCAGACCTCGATCAGGTCGTCTAAATTGTGGTACATATACTCGCCGTCGGCATAACACCACTTACAGTATTCCTCATTGAAAAAGCCGTCCGTCTCCCTGCTGATGTCGCCGTCCGCAAGCGGCATCCCGCAGCATTGGCAGATCAGCTGCCTCGGTGAGCCAAGCAGCGTATTGATGGAGACATCAAAGAGCTTCGAAAGCAGCTTCAGCGTTTCCGTATTCGGCGTCGTCTCGCCGTTTTCCCAACGGGAGACCGCCTGACGGGTCACAAATACCTTTTCCGCAAGCTCGTCCTGTGACAGTCCCATCTTTGTCCTGAGTTCTAAAATCACATTTTTGGTATCCATACGATCATCACCTCGAACCCATTATAACGCAGGCTCGGTCGACGGGGCAAGCAACGCGCTGTTGCGGAGCCGCGCCGCAGGCTTCATTTATCGCACAGCCTTTTCTCTCAGTCGTCTATTTCCGTCTCGTGCTTGAGGATCGCGCCGGTGGCGGCGTTGATCTCGTAGCTGTACTCCATACCGCCGGACTTGAACGCGACCTCATAGACGAGCGTGCCGTCCTCGTCGTCCAGCTCGATCTCCATGTCATACGCTTCATTTTCACTCAAGCCCGCATGGTTCAGGGCGATGGACTTTGCCTTGGCGTAGCCGATATCCTGCACCGTTCCGGACGGCGCAGAGGGCTTTGCCGTCGCATCCCCTGCGGGGGCTGTGGCCAGCAAGTCCTTTTGCCCGCTGAGCACTTTCCCCGTGTAGGCGTCCACCAGATACTCAAACTCGCCCCATGCCGTGTGCAGCTCCACCTCATAGTGGGCGGTAGATTCGTCGAGCTCGGAATCGACCTCCGCCGTGACGGAGTCGAGCGCCGTTGTCCCGGCATACTGCTCCACAGCGTAGGCGGCGGCATCCTTGCCGATGGGCATGGCGGGCGCGCCCGCTTCGGCGAGGTCCTTGAGCTCTTCGACCGAGAGCTTTGCCAACGCGTCAAACTTCAGTGTGGCGTTGAGTGCAAGCACACGGTTCACCAGCGCCGCCTTTCCGGTCGAAATGCTGTTTTCTCGCGCCTGCTGCGTAAGTCCCGCGTCCTGCGTAAGCGTCTGCGTCAGGACGGACGCCCTCGATTCGCTTGTCTGCAAAACACCGTCCACGGTGCTCGTCAGCTCGCGCTGGAGTTTTTCCGCACGGGCGGTATCCTTGTCCTCCACCGAGATCATGATGGCGGAGGAAATGCTGTCGAGATAGCCGTTTCGCACAAGGCTGCCAACAATGGCATTCACCGCCACATCGAGCTTCGCGCCCTTGAGATCCGCGCCGTTGCTCATATCCGCAAGGATGGCCTTCGCGTCCTCGTTGAGCGGGGTGCAGACAAGCACCTTTTCGCTTCGATTCACCTTCAACTCAATGCTCGGGTTCACATCCAGTGACACCACGGACGCAACCGCGTTCGCTCGCTGGTAGAACAGTCCCCCGCCGCCGAGCAGCATCACCGCAAGGCAGGCGGCAATGAGTGATGTCCATCTTCTCTTCGTCGTTTTCTTTGTTGTCATGGGAATTACCGTTCCTTTCCGCTCTTCACAGCGGGAGAGAACGCCGTTCACATCATCCGGCGCGGTCTTTTCGACCGCCGCGGCCAGACGCTGCTCCATTTTTTCGTTGGTCATCAGGCGTCGTCTCCTTCCAGAAAAATTCGCATCTTTTTCAATGCTCTGTGATATTTCGACAGGACGGTGGGAAGCGGCAGCTCCAGCAGCGCCGCGATCTCCCGATGCTTCATGCCCGTGACCGCGTGAAGCAGCACAATGCGCCGCTCCTCGTCAGCAAGGCCTGCCAGCGCATGCTGCAAAAGGGTTCGCTCGTCGGCGTCCAGTCCGCACTCCTGCGCGGGAATAGCGTCCCATTCCTCCTCGCTGAGCGCGGCATGGCGTTCTTCGCGCCGCAGGCGCATCAGGCAGAGGTTGCGGCAGACCGTCAGCAGCCACCCCATCGGCGAGCCGGTGGAATGGTACTGCGCTGCGCAGTCCCACACCTGCACATAGACATC
>ERZ780094.378-NODE-378-length-17961-cov-3.690216_pt1 | contig 17961 bp, 17 predicted proteins | sample MGYA00511174_ERZ780094 | MGnify/ENA primary metagenome ERZ780094 (study PRJEB29588, sample SAMEA2148063) | human gut metagenome | biome: human gut; feature: human-associated habitat; material: faeces | place: Denmark | collected 2008/2010 ...
CAAAACGTCCGTTTCCCTGCCATCCGCTAACTTTGCGCCCTTATAAACAACATGAAACAAGATTTATATGGAAGAATATTTTAACGGGCTGCTGAAGGAGGTGGATCAGCGCATGGCGACCACAGCCCCCGGCATGGACGGCAAGGAGGTGATAGGCGTCTGCCGTGAGATGGTCTCGTACCTGAAAGGCAAGAACCGGGAACTGAAGGAGTACGGCGACTTCGTCTTCGGCATCGGCGGGGTGGTGACGTTCAAAAAGAGCAAGCTGGCCGACGCGGTGCGGGAGATGGAGCTGCGCGACATCGTCCTCGAAACCGACTGTCCCTACCTGACGCCCGCACCCCACCGCGGCGAACGCAACGAATCGGCCTATGTGCGGTACGTCTGCGAAAAAGTCGCGGAGCTGAAAGGACTGACGCCCGGCGAGACGGCCGAAGCGACGACGGCCAACGCCGAACGCATTTTCGGAAAATAAAAAAACACAAGCATACACGATGAAATCCTCTATCCTGATTATCTACACGGGCGGCACGATCGGCATGAAGAACGACGCCGAAACCGGAGCCTTGGTGCCGTTCGACTTCAGCGCCATATACGACGAATTCCCGTCGCTCAAGCGGCTCAACGTGGACATCGACGTACTGACGATGGACCCCGTGATCGACTCGTCGAACGTCACGCCCGCCAACTGGGCCGCACTTGCCGAACTGATCCGCGACAACTACGCGCGCTACGACGGATTCGTCGTGCTGCACGGCACCGACACCATGTCGTATACCGCGTCGGCCATGAGTTTCATGCTCGAAAACCTCGCAAAGCCGGTCGTCTTCACCGGAAGCCAGATTCCGATCGGCGTACTGCGGACCGACGGCCGCGAGAACCTCATCACGGCCATCGAAATCGCGGGCGCGCACATCGGCGGACGCCCCGAAGTGCCCGAAGTGTCGCTCTATTTCCAGAACCGGCTGTTCCGCGCCAACCGCACCACCAAGCGCAGCGCCGAAGCGCTGAGCGCCTTCCGCTCCTACAATTATCCGCCGCTGGCGGAGGTCGGGGTCAACATCGCCTACAACCTCCCGGCCATCCTGCATCCGACGGAGGTTTCGCCCCAGCTGCGCATCGCCACGCGGCTGGCCGACGGAATCGAGGTGGTCAAACTCTTTCCGGGACTGGGCGAAAACATCCTCCGGGCCATGCTCTCGGCGCCCGGACTGAGAGCCGTGGTGCTCGAAACCTTCGGCGCGGGCAACGCCCCGACCAACGAGTGGTTCATCCGCGTACTGAAGGAGGCGATCGGCCGCGGGATCATCATTCTCAACATCACGCAGTGCGGCGGCGGCAAAGTCTCGATGGAACTTTACGAAACGGGGCTTCGCCTGCAGGAAATCGGCGTCCTGTGCGGCCACGACATGACCACCGAAGCCGCCGTGACCAAACTGATGTACGTGCTGGGACTCGACCTGCCGGACGACCGGACGCGCGCGCTGCTGCGCCGCCCCCTGCGCGGAGAATTTACGGCCTAAGCCATTGCACGGAACGATTTTTTTTTCTATATTTCGCACTGCTAATGTATCCTTAGAAGGCCCCCGGTGACGGCGGACGGAAAGATGCGAACATCGCAACAAGTTGATCGGCAGGAAATTGCATGAGTTCAGAATGAAAGATTCGGGATTCGGCTGCCTGCGTGAAACCGGTACGGAAAATATGCGGACAGCGACCAAAAAACGCCGGATAAATTCCGGAAGCGTGAAAAAAAAGATTTTTTTAGGATTTTTTTAGGGAAAAATAAGAAATTGAAGAAGTCGGGAAACCGAGATATGGAATAAACCAAAAAAGACACAAACAAATAAACAACTAATCAAATTTAATTTTATCCAACACAACTATGAAAAAACTTTTTTTGATTCTGTCAGTGGCCCTGTTCGCACTGGGTACTGTTAACGCTTTCGCGCAGGAAGCCGCTGCCGCTGCCGAAGAGACTGCAGTCGCTGCCGAAACCGCACTCGCAGGCGACAGCATGCACCACATCATGATGCAGAAATTCCTCGAAGGCGGTTGGGAATGGATGCTCCCGGTTCTTCTCTGCTTGGTGATCGGTCTGGCTGTCGCTATCGAGCGTATCCTCTACCTGTCGCTGGCAACGATCAACTCGAAGAAGCTCATCGCTGCCGTTGAGGACGCACTGAAGAACGGCGGCATCGAAGCTGCCAAAGAAGTTTGCCGCAACACCCGCGGTCCTATCGCTTCGATCTACTATCAGGGTCTCGACCGCTACGATCAGGGTCTGGATTCGGTCGAGAAGGCTGTCGTTTCCTACGGTTCGGTTCAGACCGGCCAGATGGAGTCGGGTCTTTCGTGGATCGGTCTGTTCATCGCTCTGTCGCCGATGTTGGGCTTCATGGGTACCGTTGTCGGCATGATCGCGGCGTTCGACGCCATTCAGGCTGCCGGCGATATCAGCCCGACCCTCGTTGCAGGCGGTATCAAGGTCGCCCTTCTGACCACCCTCATGGGTCTTATCGCTGCGGTTATTCTTCAGCTGTTCTACAACTATATCGTTTCGAAGATCGATTCGCTCGTGAACGATATGGAGGATTCGTCCATCACGCTGATGGATATCCTGACGGCATACAGCAAGAAATAATCCCAACGATTTAAAGAGTTAAAAAGCAATTATGAAAAAGATATTGAACATATTGCTGGGCATTCTGATGGCGATCACCGTGGTACTTCTGGTATACGCGATCGCTACGGGCGGCTCGGATGCTGCGATCAGCCTGAACCTCGTATGGGGATACTTCCTCTTCGTGTTCGCTGTCGCCGCAGCCCTGTTCTGCGCCATCTTCGGAATGATTCAGAACCCGGCAGGCATCAAGGGAACCATCCTCTCTCTGGCGCTGATAATCATCGTCGTCGGCGTGTCGTACTTCTACGCTGCCGGCCACACGGTGAACATCGTCGATCTCCAGACCAATGGTTTCTTCGGCCACGGTGAAACCGTAATTACCGAAACGAGCATTCTCGTGACGTACGTTGCTTTCGTCGCCGCTTTCCTGACGGCCGTAGTAACCGAAATCTGGGGCGCTTTCAAATAATGGAGTGAACAACAATGGCAACAGATAAAAGGAAAATACAGGAAATCAATGCCGGCTCGATGGCCGACATCGCCTTCCTGCTGCTGATTTTCTTCCTTGTGGCCACTACGATGAATGTCGATACAGGTCTGGTGCGTATGCTCCCGCCTATGCCCCCCGATGAGAAACAGCAGGAGGACATCAAGGTCAAGGAACGCAACCTCTTCCTCGTGCTTATTTCGGGCAGCGGCAACATCATGGCAGGCCCCGCGGGCAAGCAGGAGATCATCGACCTGCACCAGCTCAAGGACAGAACGAAGGAATTCATCCTCAATCCGATGGATGATGAAAACCTTCCTGAAAAAGCCGATAAGGAAATCGAATTGGCTGACGGCAGCAAGTGGGTATATCCCGAAAGTCAGGGCGTCGTTTCGCTTCAGACCACCCGTGATACCGGCTATCAGTCGTACATCATGGTGCAGAACGAACTCACCCGCGCATTCAACGAAGTACGCGACGAGGTCGCCATGCGGAAATTCGGCTCGAAATTCGCCGACCTTCCCGAAGAGAACCGCAACGCAGTATCAAAAGCCGTTCCGCTGAAGATCTCGGAGGCAGAACCGCGTAATATAAAGAAGTAAGCTATGGCAGTAATGAAAAAGAAGGGCAACAAAGGTTTGCCCCCTATCTCGACCGCATCGCTTCCTGACGTGATCTTCATGATCCTCTTCTTCTTTATGGTATCGACGACCATGCGCGATCAGGAACTGCTCGTGAGATACAAACTCCCTGAGGCTACCGAGGTGCAGAAGCTGGAGAAGAAATCGCTCGTCAGCTACATCCACATCGGACAGCCTTCGCTGGCGATGCAGGCCAAATTCGGCACTGCACCCCGTATCCAGCTGAACGACTCGTACAAAACGACCAAGGATATTCTGGATTTCGTCGCCGCAGAGCGCGATAACCTCAGCGAGGCCGACCGTGCTTCGATGACGATCTGTCTCAAGGCAGACCAGACCACGAAAATGGGTATCGTAACCGACGTGAAGCAGGAGCTTCGCCGTGCCAACGCACTGAAAGTCTCCTACGCCGCTTCCAAGTCGCTGGGATACTAAAATCCGAGGAAAATTGTTTGAAAAAGAGCTGAAGTCAAGACTTCAGCTCTTTTTGTTTTGCCGTATGAAGAGGGATTTCGGCGTTTCGAATACGAATGATACGCCGCCGGATCAGAACGCCAATTCCAGCTGGCCGATTTCGTGGTTGAAGGTCAGCCGGTGGTGTGGAGTGAGACCGTACTCGCGGATTGCAAGGCGGTGTTCGCGCGTCGGATAACCTTTGTTCTTCCGCCAGCCGTACTGGGGAAACTCCTCGGCCAGACGCAGCATGTACTCGTCGCGGTGCGTTTTGGCCAACACCGAAGCGGCGGCGATGTCGGCATACTTGCCGTCGCCTTTGACGATGCAGCGGTAAGGCAGTTCGAGCCGGGTCCGGAAGCGGTTGCCGTCGATGGCCAGAAAGCCGGGAGCGGGATCGAGCCGCGCCGCGGCCAGCGACATTCCCTCGAACGACGCATTCAGAATGTTGATCTCGTCGATCCGCTCGGCGGAGACCGCTTCGACGGCCCATGCCACGGCTTCGCGTTCGATAATCGTCCGAAGCTTCTCGCGGTTGCGCTCGGTCATCTGCTTCGAATCGTTGAGCAAGGGGTCGTGGAAATCGGGCGGCAGCATCACGGCCGCTGCAAAGACCGGCCCGGCGAGACACCCCCGCCCGGCCTCGTCGCATCCCGCTTCGGGAAGATCGTATTGAAAGCAATTTTCAAGCATAGCCAAAAACATTAAATCATCGGCACCCGACACAAATCAAGGAAAACCGGCAACAAACTATTACACGCCCGCCGCCGGAAGCTGCTGCGGCAAAAATTGCACAGACGAATCCTGCGACCGGAAAAGCAAATCCCGAAACAGGCCCGGAAAGCTGGTCCGAAAAGCGAGTCGGAACCCAATTCCGGACAGAACCGCCGGAATGCAACCGGCATCTCCGGAGACGTCGATCCGCCCAGCGGCCGCCCCACCAATTCCGCCCAGCGGCCGAGCAACTGAACAGCCGAGCAGCCGAGCAACCGAACAACCGAACAGCCGGACAGCCGAAACATGCCGTGTTGCTCCTGCGAACGGGCCGCAACCATACGCAAGACTGGAAAAGAAACACCCTCCGCAGGATTCCGGCTACAACAAAGTTAGCAATTATTTAGTCCCGTACAGCTTTTTTCCGTATTTTTGCCGAAAGCAGAAATCGCCGCATGAAGATAGATATCGCCCGACAACCGCTGGTTCCGGCCTTCGTCACTCTCTTCGCACTCGCAGTCACGGCCATGTGGGGCGGGGCGGGAGACGGCGTGTCCGCCGATGCGCCGGAGACAATGCCCCTGCTGGGCGGAGCGCTGACCCGGTTTCAGGCAGCATATCCGGTGTGGGCACGTCTGGCCGCCGGATTCATGATCCTCTTCACGGGAATGTGCACGGGGCGGATCGCCATCCGCTACAACCTCTATGGCGTCAGCACATGCCTGCCGATTCCGCTCTACGCCGTCGTCGCCTGCGGAATCTTCTCCGGCGGGAACTACCTGACGGCATTCGCCGCTTCGATGCTGCTGGCGCTCGCCGCCAAGAACTACTGCCGTTCGTACTGCAACGGCTACGGATTCGACGCCATTTTCCGCGCGTCCCTGTATCTGGGATTGCTGCCGCTGGTCTATGCTCCCGCGACGCCGCTGGTGCTGATCCTTCCGCTGGCGATACTGCTTTTCAAGCGTACCTTCCGCGAAGCGGTAGTCGCCGCCGCAGGGCTGATACTGCCCCTCCTGACCGCCTGCTATGTCAGCTGGGGCATGGGTGACGAATTTACGGCTCCGGTCATGACGCTGGCCGATGCGCTCGTATCGGGCGTTCCGCTGTGGATCTTTAAGGGCCTTCCGCTCCCGTCGCTCGTCATGTTGTGCGTCATCGCGGCGCTTGCCCTGACGGCGCTCCTTTTCTTTCTCTCGGACATTTATGCCGCCGGAACCAAACCCCGCTTCATCCTTATTTTCAATACAGGTATACTGGCGATGACTCTCGCCCTGCTCTGCACCCCGTCGGTCACCCCCGAAGCATTCACCCTGACGGCGGTTCCCGCCGCCCTGCTTTTCCCGGTGTTTTTCGTGCGGATAGACCGCAGAATCGCACTGCCCGTCTACCTGATTCTGCTGGCCGCGTCGGTCTACATTGCAACATTACAATAATCTATTTAGTCACAAAGGTAATACAAACAGTCCTATTTGCCTTAATGCGCCTTTTTAGCGTATTAATTCTTTTATAAAACAAATATTAAATTGTATATTTGGAGTTGAACAAAAGTGACGCAACTTATTGTTCATAGAAACTTAAAATACGATTTAGTATGAAGAATTCATTGAATTCGTCGGCTCAGCAGCCGATGATCGTGAAGTATGTCGAAGCACTTCACAACGGAATCCAGTCTCAGGCGCTTTCGCGCTATGCAATCGGTTACATTCTTCGTGGTACGAAGTACATCTACGAAGGCGATAAGCGCCAGACGCTCACACGCGGAGACGTATTCTACCTCGGCATCGGGCATCACTATATCGAGAACTTCCCGGAAAACGGCCAGCCCTTCGAACAAGTGCTCTTTTATTATACGCCGGCGGACCTCCAGCGTATCCTGATGCATCTGAACATCACCTACGGCCTGAACATTTCGAACGAACATTCGTGTGAAAACTGCCGCAACCGCACGCACGTCGCCATGCCCGCATGGAATTCGATCCGCAACTTTTTCGTCAATACCAACAACGACCTGCGCGACGAAGATTTCCACCGCGACGAGACGGCCGAGAACATCAAGATGACCGAATTGATCTATCTGATCGCCTCGCACGAGGACTGCTGCATCAAAAGCAAGCTGCTGAGCAACGTGGACGCCGCGAAAGAGAATTTCGAACAGATCGTCTACGACCATATCTTCAAAGACATCTCCATCGAGGAGCTTTCGAAACTGACGAACCGTTCGCTCACTTCGTTCAAGAAGGAGTTCCGCCGTCATTTCCAGATGCCGCCCCACAAGTGGTACATCCGCCAGCGGCTGATGCACTCGCGTCTGCTGCTGATCTCGACCTCGAAATCCATTTCGGAGATCGGCAACGCCTGCACGTTCCCCAATACGTCGCATTTTATTAAACTTTTCAAAAAGGAATACCAGATGACGCCGGCCGCTTACCGCAACCGCCACATCACTTCGCTCACCCCGGAGAAGCAGCCCGAAACGGTGCAGAACGCGGAAATACGCGAAGCGCTTTAATCAAAAACTTATAAATCGGCTATTATTTTAAATTTTTTAATTATAATTTAACAGATTTCTTCAGGTTAGTTTGAAAAAATGTTATAAAAGATTTGGTGAATTGTGAATTTCAGTTTATCTTTGTATAACAAAACGTGGGATTCTCCCACTCTCATTAACCTAACTAACCTAACCAGAGGGGTTCGCTACTGCCAGGTACCGAACCCCTTTCTCGTGTCCGGAAGCGGCGGAGAGAAGGCTCCGATAATGAATTATTGCAGTTTCGGCAGGTGCGTTTTTTTATTTTTTAATATGCTTTCTCCCCGCGGCGACGACGGGAGGGCGGAAAGCGGTTCCCCCTTCGAAGATCCGCCCCGAAAAGCCCGAAAACGGACGGATGCCGGCGCAGAAGCGTCCGGCGCAGGGCTGTCAAAGAAAATGAACCATTCTTAGGGAATATCAATTATTTTTTCGTATTTTTGCATCAATTGGAAAATAATGATCTTAAATGCCGAAGTTTTATGACAAGGTAGACGTACTGAAAAAACCCGGATGGCTGAAGATCCGGCTCCACCGAACCCCGGAATACGCCGAGGTTTAGCAGATAGTCCGAAAACATGCGCTGCACACGATTTGCAGCAGCGGCATGTGTCCCAACAAGGCCGAATGCTGGAGCCGCAGAACCGCGACCTTCATGATTCTGGGCGATATCTGCACACGGGGCTGCCGCTTCTGTGCCACCAGAACAGGACATCCCCTTGCCCCGGACGCCGAGGAACCCCGGCGGGTAGCCGAAAGCGTCTCGCTGATGAAACTGAGGTATGTCGTCGTAACTTCTGTAACGCGTGACGACCTGCCGGACGGCGGCGCCGCACAGTGGGCCGAAACCGTCCGCGCCATCCGCAAACAGAATCCCGACGCCGCAATTGAGCTCCTTATTCCCGATCTCGACGCACGGCCCGACCTCTTGGACACGGTCATCGCGTCGAAGCCCGATATAATCGGGCACAACATCGAAACCGTCGAGCGGCTGACCCCCGTGGTCCGTTCCAGAGCGAAATATCGCACGAGTCTGGAGACCCTGCGCCACATGAGCCGGCAGGGCGTCGCAACGAAAAGCGGACTGATGGTCGGACTTGGCGAGAGCGATGACGAAGTATTACAAACCCTGCACGACCTGCGCGAAGCGGGCGTCGGGATCGTAACGCTCGGTCAGTACCTTCGTCCAACTTTGGAGCATTACCCCGTGGCGGCGTATATCACTCCTGAAAAATTCGAATGGTACAGACTCAAAGCGCTGGAAATGGGCTTCGCCTACTGCGCGAGCGCGCCGCTGGTCCGCTCGTCGTATTTGGCGGAAGAGGCCCTGAAAAGCGTTAAAAGTTTGCAGCGATGAACGTTTACTGCCGGGACCTCGGACAGATGGACTACAAAGCCTGCTGGGATTTGCAGCAGACCCTGTTCGACGCCCTGACAGCCGGAAAAACGAACCGGACGGCAGCGCCGGAGAGCGCAACGCCGTCCTCGGAAGAGGCGGGCACGATCCTGCTGGTGGAGCATCCGCCGGTGTACACGCTCGGCAAAAGCGGCCACGCCGAGAACCTGCTCGTGGGCCGCGAAGCGCTCGAAGCGATGGGCGCGCAGTTCTTTCACATAGACCGAGGGGGCGACATCACCTTCCACGGACCCGGACAGCTGGTCTGCTATCCGATTCTGGACCTCGAAAGGTTAGGCATCGGGCTGAGGGCATACATCGACGCGCTGGAAGAGTCCGTCATCCGCACCGTGGCCGAATACGGCATCCGGGCGGGACGCATCGCAGGCGCTTCGGGCGTCTGGGTGGGAGCGGGAATCGCGCAAGAAGGCGATCACCGGACCGCGGACGGCGGCGGAAAATGCACGCCGGCGGGCGCTCCGCGCAAGATATGCGCAATAGGAGTCCGTTCGTCGCGTTATATTACCATGCACGGGTTCGCGCTGAACGTAACGACCGATCTGGAGTGGTTTTCGCGCATCAACCCCTGCGGATTCACCGACCGGGGCGCGACCTCGATCGAAAGGGAAACGGGCGCCAAAGTCCCGATGGACGATGTCAAAAGACTCGTCGTGAAATTTTTAAGTGAGATATTAAATGTTAGAATATATAAATAGTAAATCGTATGCCTATAGAAAAACGATGGGTAGTGAAACCGCAGGGCGATTCCGAGGCGGTGGCGAAGCTCGCCTCCGTGCTCAGGATATCCCCCGTGCTGGCGAATCTGCTCGTACAGAGAGGCATAGACACTGTAGAAAAGGCGGACAAGTTCTTTAAACCGAGCCTCGCCGACCTCCACGATCCGTTCCTGATGAAGGATATGGACAAGGCGGTCGAGCGGGTCGAACAGGCCGTTCGTAACAATGAGAAGATCATGGTTTACGGCGACTACGACGTGGACGGCTGCACGGCCGTTGCGCTGGTGTACAAGTTCCTGCGCCAGATCGGGCATAAAAACCTGATGTTCTACATTCCCGACCGTTATACCGAAGGTTACGGCATTTCGGTCAAAGGTATCGACCTCGCGGCCCGCAAGGGCGTGGGGCTTATCATCGCTCTGGACTGCGGTATCAAAGCCACGGAAAAGATTGTCTATGCAAAGAGCAAGGGCGTGGATTTCATCATCTGCGACCATCACCTCCCGGCCGAGGAAATTCCCCGCGCCGTAGCCGTTCTGGACCCCAAGCGGGTCGATTGTTCCTACCCGTTCGACGAACTGTCGGGCTGCGGCGTGGGATTCAAACTCGTGCAGGCCTACGCCCAGAAAAACCGGATTCCCTTCGAGCAGATCAGCCCGCTGCTGGACCTGCTGGTAGTGAGCATCGCCTCGGACATCGTGCCGCTGGTGGACGAAAACCGCATTCTGGCGCATTTCGGCCTCAAAGACCTCAACCGCGAGCCGTCGAAGGGCCTGCTGTCGATCATCAAGATCTGCGGTCTGGACAAACACAACATCACCATCGACGACATCGTCTTCAAGATCGGTCCCCGCATCAACGCCGCCGGGCGCATGCGCATGGACGAGAACGACGAGAATGCGTCGCCTTCGGGCGGCCACGCCGCCGTCGAGCTGCTGATCGAGGGTAACGAAAGCATCGCCGCGGAGTTCGGCAACGTCATCGACGCCTACAATCAGGACCGCAAGTCGATCGACCGCTCCGTCACGCAGGAAGCGCACGACTTCATCGAGCGCAACCCCGAAATGAAGCAGCTGAAGAGCACCGTGATCTACAATCCCAAGTGGATGAAGGGCATCGTGGGCATCGTCGCGTCGCGTCTGATCGAAACCTACTACCGGCCCACGGTGGTGCTGACGATGAGCAACGGATTCGTGACCGGATCGGCCCGTTCGGTGCCGGGCTTCGACCTCTATCAGGCCGTCGAATCGTGCTCGGACCTGCTGGAGAACTTCGGCGGGCACATGTACGCCGCAGGACTGACGATGCGGCCCGAAAACGTGGACGAGTTCACCCGGCGCTTCAACGCCTATGTCGAGGAGAATATCGACCCGCAGATGCTGATGCCACAAGTGGACATCGACAGCGAACTGCTCTTCTCGGACATCACGCCCGCATTCCGCAAGGACCTCAACCGTTTCCAGCCCTTCGGGCCGGGCAATACGGCGCCGGTCTTCGCAACGTACGGGGTCAGCAACCACGGCGACGCCAAACTGGTCGGCGTGGAGTGCGAGCACCTGCGCATGGACCTCATCCAGCGGCAGAAGCCCAACACCAAGATCCAGTCGATCGCCTTCCAGCAGCCCACGCACTACGAATGGGTGCGTTCGGGACGCCCGATCGACGTATGCTACCAGATCGTCGAAAACCACTACCGCGGTACGGTAACCACCCAGTTGCGTATCAAGGACATTAAACCCGTTTTAAACAAATAGATGATTCGGAGAGCCGTAAAGACCCGCCGCACGGCGGGTCTTTACGGCTCCGATCCTCTTTTTTTGCGTCTCTTTTCACTAAAAACCTGCGTCGTCTCACCCCTAATCTCCGCATCCGGTCCCCGCGCTCGGCACACGGAACCCGTCCCACACCATGAACTTACTGAAAAAACCGTTCGGACTGACGCTTCAGGCGTTGCTATGGGTCATGATTTTCGGATGCCTGCTGGCTCATCCTTTCACCAACGCCACCAGCAGCCCTCCGGGAGACAAACGTGATTACGTACTGATAATCAACAGCTACAACGAATCTTCCTCGTGGGGATGGGAGATAATCACCGACATCACCGCCCGGATAGAGCAGATCGAAAACCTCGAAGTATACGTCGAGCATATGAACACGCTCCTGATGGACCAGCAGTCGGATCTGGACAATTTCCGGACGAATCTCTCCCGTGAATACGGCAAGAATCCGCCCCGGATGCTGATATACATCGGCGCCCCGGCCTTCATCATGCGGGACTTCGCCGAAAAGGAGTGGGGGAAAGGCATCCCGTCGATCATCTGCGCCGAGGAGGATTTCATCGGCCCCGACAAGTACTATGTCAGCAAGCGGGCCATCCCGCACTCCGAGCGCATTCCGCTCCGGGAGCTGAGCGGGGAATACAATCTGACACTGCTCTACGCCCCGATCTACCTCGAACAGACCATCGAGCTGATGCGCCGCATGATTCCGGAGATGAACCGCCTCGTATTCGTCCGCGACGGCCGTTATATCAACCAGCAATACGAAGACGAGCTGAGGAAACTGCTCGACACCGATTATCCGGGAATGCGGTTCACCTCCTACAAGGCTTCGAACATGAGCGTGGACCAGCTGCTCGACTCGCTGAACGTCACCGACACCCGGCATACCGGCGTGCTCTTTTCCTCGTGGCACTACACAAGAAATATCGCCGGCAATACCGAGATAACGGCCAATCCCTTCAAGATCATCGCAAGTTCGACGGCTCCGCTGTTCGCACTATGGCCCTCTTCGGTGAAAAACAGCGGCGTGGTAGGCGGATTCACATACGACGTGAGCGTATACAACCGGCAGATCATCAAGACGTTCAACACCATTCTGGAGGGACGCCAGCCGCGCGACATTCCGTTCTACACCCCGACCGACGCACACCCGACGTTCAACTATCCGGCGATGCTGCGCAACAAGATTTCACCCGAAATATGTCCCCCGGATTCGGTATTCATCGACAAACCGGAGACATTCGCGGAGCGGAACAGAACGGCGATCATCCTATGCGGCGGTTTCTTCCTGCTGTTCATCCTCTTCCAGCAATGGCGCATCCGCGTCATGCGAAAGGTCGAAGCGGCCCGCCGACGGGAATCGGAAAGCCAGATAAAATATGCGAACCTGTTCAACCGGATGCCGATCATCTACATTCAGGAACGGGTCATATTCGACGAGAAACACTATCCCGCCGATACGGAATTCAGCGACATAAACGCCTACTTCGAACGGACGTTCCTGCCCCGGAATCAGGTCGTCGGCAAACGGGGGAGCGAACTTTTCGCCGATTCGTTCTCCGAGTTCCTGCGGCTCGTGAACATCGTCCTGACGGAAAACCGGACCGTCACCTATCCCTTCTACTACAAACCGCTGGACATCTTTTTCGAAGTGATTCTGAGCCGCTCGTACCTGACCGACCACATCGACATCTTCTGTCTGGACGGCACCGCGCTGCACAAGGCGCAGCAGAAACTGGACTCGATCAACCACAAGCTCTCGCTGGCGCTCGACGTGGCCAACATCGTTCCGTGGAAATGCGACCTGAACAACCGCACCATCCTCTGCGACATCAACAAACCGGTCAAAGCCGCCTCCGGAGAGGCGATCCTGCAGAACGAAGCTTCGCTTTCGGTAAGCGACGAATGCTATTTCTCGAAGATACACAAGGAGGACCGCGACCGCATACGGCAGGCCTACGACGACCTGATAGCCGGCCGTACGGACAAGGTCTGCGAAGAGTACCGCGTGATCTCCAACGAAAGCGGACACTGGCACATGGAATGGGTCGAAGCGCTGGCCGCCGTGGAGTCGTTCGACGCGCAGGGACGGCCCAAGACGCTCGTCGGAACGTCGCAGGTCATCACCGAACGCAAACGCATGGAGCAGGAACTCCTCTCGGCCCGCGACCGCGCCGAAGAGTCGAACCGCCTGAAAACGGCGTTTCTGGCCAACATGAGCCACGAGATACGCACGCCGCTCAACGCCATCGTCGGATTTTCGGGCATTCTGGCCTCGACCGAAGAGGAGCAGGAGAAGCAGGAATACGTCTCGATCATCGAAAACAACAACGCCCTGCTGCTGCAGCTCATCGGCGACATCCTCGACCTCTCGAAAATCGAGGCGGGGACGCTCGACTTCATCCACACGGACTTCGACCTGAACGAACTGATGCGGGAGAAGGAGAATGTCATCCGCATGAAGGTCCGGGAGGGCGTCGAACTGCTCTTCGAGCAGAAATACGAACAATGCTCCGTCTGCACCGACCGCAACCGGCTCTCGCAGGTGATCATCAACCTGCTGACCAACGCCGCGAAGTTCACGCAGACGGGCAGCATCCGGTTCGGATACGAAATGCGCGGCAGAGAACTCTATTTCTGGGTCTCGGACACCGGTAGCGGAATCCCCGCAGACAAAACGGAACAGGTTTTCGAACGCTTCGTCAAACTCAACACCTTCAAGCAGGGCACGGGACTCGGTCTGTCGATCTGCAAGATGATCGTCGAACATCTGGGCGGACGTATCGGCGTGGAATCCGAAGAGGGCAAAGGATCAAAATTCTGGTTTATCCTGCCCTATGTTCCGGGAAAGGCCGCGGCGCAAAGGACGGAGGAGCAATATCCCGTCATCTCGGTCGAAAAGGACAAACTGGTGATTCTGATCGCCGAGGACAATGACAGCAACTACCGGCTGTTCGAATCGATCCTGCGCAAAGAATACACGCTTCTGCACGCATGGAACGGGTTGGAAACGGTCGAAATATACCGGCAGCGCCGTCCGCATCTCGTATTGATGGATATCAACATGCCCGTGATGAATGGTTACGAGGCCACGGCCGAAATACGCAAACTGTCAGAGAGCGTCCCGATCATCGCCGTGACGGCGTTCGCATTCGCTTCCGACGAACAGAAGGTGCTCCAGAGCGGATTCGACGGCTACATGGCCAAGCCGATCAACGCCCTGCAGTTGCGGACGCAGATCGTCGACATGCTGCGCAAACACGTGGTTCTGCTGTAGCCGGAAAAACTGTTTAAAGGCGGATGATCCGCGCCGCGTCGTCCGCGTCGGGCAGGGGAGCGGGCGTGAAGTCGGAGTAGCCGGCCGCAATGGCGCAGAGGGGTTCGCAGTCCGCCGGGACGGGCAGGAAACTGCGCAGGTAATCGGCCGCGCTCTGCCCGTCGGGTTCATCCTTGCGGCGCGGCCGGCCGTTGATATGCACCCAGCAGGAGCCGAGTCCCTCGTCCACGCAGGCGAGCTGCAGCAGCGTGGCCGAAATCGCGGCGTTTTCGCGCCAGAGATCGCTTTTCGAAGTATCGCCCAGCACGACGAAAGCCAGCGGCGCACCCTTCATGAACGCCGACCCGTAATCGCGCATTTCGGCCATGCGGGCCACCAAGGCCGGATCGTCCACCACCATGAGACGCGTGGTCCGGGTGTTGCGCGCCGAAGGCGCCGTAAGGGTCTCGCGCAGGATGCGGTCCACCGTCTCGCGCGGCACCGCCCGGTCCGAGAATTTTCGGATGCTGCGGCGTTTTTCGATCAACTCTTTGAATTCCATTTGTTTTGTCTTTTCGGTCTCGCTTTTGCAAAAGTAGTGAAAAATAGGTATATTTGAAATTCAAAACACCCCGAAGAATGGATTACCGATTCAACATCGCCCTGATTTACGATTTCGACGGCACGCTCGCCCCCGGCAACATGCAGGAGTACGACTTCATCCCCGCCGTAGGCAAAAGCAACAAGGAGTTCTGGACCGAAGCCAACACGCTGGCCGAGGAGCAGGACGCCGACATGGTCCTGACCTACATGGCGCGCATGCTTCAGGAGGCCAAATCGAAAGGACTGTCACTGCGGCGCGAAGCCTTTCAGGAGTCGGGCCGCCGCGTGACGCTTTACAAAGGCGTCAGGGAGTGGTTCGAGCGGATAAACGCCTACGGGGCCGCACGCGGCATCCGGATTCTGCACTACATCAATTCGTCGGGCATGAAGGAGATCATCGAAGGCACGGAGATCGCCCACGAATTCCGGAAAATATACGCCTGCTCGTTTCTCTACGACGTGGACGGCATCGCCTACTGGCCCGCCGTGGCGGTCAACTACACCAACAAGACGCAGTTCATCTTCAAGATAAACAAAGGCGTCGAGTCGGTTTTCGACAGCAAGCTGGTGAACCGCTACATCCCCGAAAACGAGCGCCCCATACCGTTCAAACACATGATTTACGTAGGCGACGGAACGACCGACATTCCCTGCATGCGGCTGGTGAAGAACTCCGGCGGCCACTCCATCGCCGTCTACAACCCCGACCAGAAGGGGGCGCGGCGCGAGATGGCCTCGCTGATTCACGACAACCGCGTGAGCCACGTCTGCCCGGCCGACTACTCCGAAGGGTCGGACATGGACGTGCTGGTCAAAACCATCATCGACAAGATCGACCTCGACGACAAACTCGAAAAGCTGGAGGTCGTAAAATGACCGGGAAGCGAACGCAGATACAACCATCCGACACAACAAATATGTCACAATCCGAAACAGACGCAGTGAATATCCTCTTCGCTACGAATAACGCGCATAAACTCATGGAGGTGCAGGCCGTGCTGGGTCCCGGCTTCCGGCTGGTGACGCCCCGCGAATGCGGCGTCACGGAGGAGATTCCCGAAGAGCAGCAGACCCTCGAAGGCAACGCTTCGCAGAAGGCGCATTACCTCAACGACCGCACGGGACTCGACTGCTTCGCCGACGATACCGGACTCGAAGTGAAGGCGCTGGGCGGCGCTCCGGGCGTGCATTCGGCCCGTTACGCCACCGACGGACACGATTTCGCGGCCAACAACCGCCTGCTGCTGAAAAACCTCGAAGGAGCGACCGACCGCCGGGCGCAGTTCAGAACGGTCATTTCGCTGATCCTCAACGGCGAAGAACACCTTTTCGAAGGTGTGGTCGAAGGGCGCATCATCGACCGCGAAGAGGGGCACGAAGGCTTCGGGTACGATCCGCTGTTCATACCCGACGGATACGACAAGACCTTCGCCCAGATGTCCACCGAAGAGAAAAACGAGGTTTCGCACCGCGCCCGCGCCGTACGCAAACTCGCGGCCTATTTGCATTCCGCCGGGAAATAGGGCCTCTTTACGGCACACGGACGCGGTCCGAAAAAATGCACGCTTGCTTTTGCACGCTACTTTATCTATCTTTGCCCTCCAATGGAAGAGAGAACTTACAACAAAGAGGAACGTTTCGACGCCCGGACCATCGAGGCGCTGAAGCTCCATTACGCCGAAATCCTGCGGCTGCTGGGGGAGGACCCTTCGCGCGAAGGACTTCTGAAAACCCCCGAACGCGTCGCCAAGGCGATGGCGTTCCTGACGAAGGGATACGAAGAGAATCCGCTCGAAATCATCCGCTCCGCGACGTTCCGCGAAGAGTACAAACAGATGGTGCTCGTGAAGGACATCGAGCTGTACTCGCTCTGCGAACACCATATGCTGCCGTTTTACGGCAAGGCGCACGTCGCCTACATCCCCAACGGACACATCACGGGACTTTCCAAAATCGCCCGCGTCGTGGAGTGCTACGCCCGCCGCCTGCAGGTGCAGGAGCGGCTGACGGTGCAGATCCGCGACTGCATACAGGAGGCGCTCAACCCGATGGGCGTGGCCGTGGTGATCGAGGCCAGCCACATGTGCATGCAGATGCGCGGCATCGAAAAACAGCAGTCGGCGACGACCACGTCGGCGTTCACGGGCATTTTCCTCTCGGACCACCGCACGCGCGAGGAGTTCATGACCCTCATATCGCACAAATACCGGTAGGATTCAGCACCGGATGGAATAAAAATCCCCGCGGCATCGGGCGGCACTAACGAAAAAAGCAACGACAGTAGAGGTTACGGTTCTCCAACCGTAACCTCTACTGTTTGCTGCATATTGCATAAGACATTCATTTGCTTGTCATTGCACATCCCCGCAGTCGGCCGTACAATCCGCTCCTCACTCGGCGATGGAATACCGAGGCGGGACTCGAATTCATTCGTTTATCGGGAATATCAAAGTCCAAAACAGCGCCGGAACAGCCATTTGCGGAGAAATTCGCCGGCTAACAGCGACAGATCAAAGGCATTGCCGATACGGCGATCAGTGTTGAAATCAACCGAAGGCATTATGAAACGCCTGCGGGGATTTTGCACGAAGGCGCACTTGCGGGTGTAAGGCGGCATCCGCGGCGGCAGGGGCTGTTCCGCTGACTGCCAGTCCCTTCAAGGGTGAAAATCGGACGGGAAAGTGTACTGCACCCCAAAAGTTGGACACTTTTGGGGTGTTTTTTATGAAATATAATT
>ERZ780094.386-NODE-386-length-17853-cov-6.641533_pt1 | contig 17853 bp, 9 predicted proteins | sample MGYA00511174_ERZ780094 | MGnify/ENA primary metagenome ERZ780094 (study PRJEB29588, sample SAMEA2148063) | human gut metagenome | biome: human gut; feature: human-associated habitat; material: faeces | place: Denmark | collected 2008/2010 ...
CTATTGTTTCTTCGGTGTCTCCTCTATATGGCTAACATAGTACCCCGTAATACTATGGGACACGGCAGGGGAGGAGTAGTACGCTTTGTACAGAAATTTAAGCAAGAATCAACTTTTCACCGAAAAGTCCGGAATGTGTTTGTTGACAAGTGGTTCATCGCTAAAATTCATGCCTACCCTACGGATTTTCTACTGAACTGAAAAAACTATGTGTGAAGGAGGAATCAGTAATTGCTGAAATTCTGGGGTTTGATGACGAACCCTACTCTCAGGCGAGAATGGAATTTGTTATAGTCGAGCAGTCCTTCGCCGTAACCGTTGTAATATTGTATAAAGAAATATTGGTTTTCGTTGGGGAATAAGCGGGCATTCAGTTCGATAACGGTGTTGAAATTGAAATTCCAGCCGCTCCGCTTGGTGAGAATAACGGTAGCCCCGAACCGACGATTGTCGCTTATGTAACTGCCTGCTAATTGAAAAATACCGCAGTATTTGAGGATATCCCGGTTGTTCCCGCTGTCGATGATAGGTATCCATGTTTTGAATTGAAGTTCTACATTGCGATCTACGGCGAGCGCACCCATAAACGAGATTTTATTCCAACTGCGAGACCAAATGCTGTCTTTCCCGTTCGATTCATGTTCGATCAGGAGCGAGACTTGTCCGATAAGTCTATTTCGATGTATGACCAGATGCGATAGCCCTATGCCGGGATTGAAGTTGAGATCGTACATCGGGAGAGATTCTTGAAAGACATTCCAAAATGCTTTTTGCGTATAGGTTATAAAGAGGTAGGTGTCGAATGGAAGTTTACTTTTTGTAAGTCTCTGGCTGATGCTTAGTTGGAATTTTACATCGGAATTTTTATTGGTCGGTTTGCTCCCGATGGTCGTACCCCCGATGAAGTAGTTGTCTTTGTATAGTGAAAAATAAGGTCTTTTGTCCAGCTCTTTGCGCACGCTGTCGGGATTGTATCGGGGAACATCGTTTCGGATTTGGGTAAAACCCGGAATGCAGAGCAGAACTATCAGCAGTAAGATAAACAATCGTTTCATATACAAATATAACAAATGGTGGGAGAAATGAAAAATGAACTTGTTCATTTTTTTATTTCGAACCGCATCTATATCCGATACATTCCGATATAGATAATTGTGCAAATATATGCTATATCGGCTTTATTTTATAGGTAAAAAGGTCGTTCTTTTTCGCCGGTTTTTCCATTGTTGTCGGGTTTTATACTTTGTTTTGCCCGGATATTGTTTTGCTCCTCCCGTAAAATCCAGTACATTTGCAAGAAATGAAAATGTTTTTTGCATGAATAAAATAGGTGCGGTACTGTGTATTTGTGTCCTTTTGCTGTCGGGTTGCGGCGGCAAGGATAACGAGTTTGTCGTGGAGGGAACTATCAATAATTTAGGAGGACGCCCTATTTATGCCGTTTATAGTCTTGAAAACGGCATTGTCGTAGATACTCTCCGTCCGCAGAATGGTTTTATCACATTCAAAAACTCGGCTTCGGAACTTATTCCCATACAGTTTTATTATTTCGATAAAACGTCCTTGACCAAGATATATGTGCAGAACGGCGACCGGATAGAATTGTCGGGCGACGGGCAGGATCCTTTCGGGTTGAGAGTGAAAGGAAGTTCTCTAAATAAGGATTTGTTTAAGTTCAATCAAGAGAATAAAGAGTTGTTGCAGTCTTGGTCGGCAGAAAGGAACATTTCGGCATCGGGAATGAGAACCCGGCGATACGAGCAGTTGAGCAAGGAGCTGCAAGGCGTTGTGGCAAAGTATGTAGGCGAACATAAAGATTCGCCCGTGAGCGCTATTTTGTTAGATGATTATGTATTGGGAAGGGTGAGCGATGCGTTTTGCGATTCGTTGATCGGTTTGTTGGACGACCGTGTACTGTCGGCTCCGCCGGCCACAGCATTGGAAATGTATCGACAATTTGAAACCATACAGAAGAGTGACACCGTATTGCCTTATTTATCATTGACTACGGTGGCCGATACGACCGAATTGCTGAATCCCCGAGAAGCCCAAGCGACCCTGCTTTGTTTTTGGGCTGCCGAGACACCCGGAACACAGAGGTACAGCGGCTTTTTAAGGGAGATAGCAGAACGATACGATTCGTTGGTGCGGGTCGTGGAAATTTCGCTGGATAGGGACAGCGCCGTATGGAAGGAGCGAATCGAGGCCGATTCGGCCGTATGGGCCCGGCGGTGGGCGAAAGGCGGTTATCTTTATCCGGGGGTGAAAGAGCTTCATATCCAAAGCATACCTTATCTGTTGGTCGCCGATTCTTTGGGGCGGATTGTCGCCAGAGGGCTTTCGCCCGACTCTTCGAGAGTTTATATCGAACGTTTAGTAACACCATAACCTATTACTGCAAAATCTATTACTATGTTGGTGAAAGTTTTTGGCGCAGCCGTGCAGGGTATCGATGCTCTTGTAGTGACTATCGAGGTGAACTGTTCGCAGGGTATCCGTTTCTTTATGGTGGGATTGCCCGATGCAGCCGTGAAAGAGAGCCACGAGCGGATTGTCTCGGCCGTGGAACATAACGGTTACAGATTTCCGAGGAAACAGGTAATCGTGAACATGTCGCCTGCCGATATACGCAAAGAAGGAGCGGCGTATGATTTGCCTTTGGCTGTGGGGATTTTGGCGAGCGACGAGAAGATAGAAACGGGTAAATTGAGCGAGTATATGTTGATGGGGGAGTTGTCTCTCGACGGTTCCATTCTTCCTATCAAGGGGGCGTTGCCCATAGCTATCAAGGCAAGGGAGGAGGGCTTTAAGGGGTTGATTATTCCCAAAGCCAATGTTCGCGAGGCCGCGGTAGTCAATCATCTCGATGTGTATGGCGTAGAGAATATCACCGAGGTGATTCGTTTCCTGAACGGGGAGATCGAGCTGGAACCGACGGTGATCGATACTCGTGCGGAATTTTTCAAGGAATATACCCATTTCGATTTGGATTTCAGCGATGTCAAAGGTCAGGAGAGTGTCAAGAGGGCTTTCGAAGTAGCGGCAGCCGGCGGACATAACATCATACTCATAGGGCCTCCGGGCGCCGGAAAATCGATGATGGCGAAGCGGTTGCCTTCTATACTTCCGCCTCTCACATTGCAGGAAGCACTCGAAACTACCAAGATACATTCGGTCGCCGGACGTATGGAGCGGGGTAGTTCGCTGTTGTCGCAACGGCCGTTCCGGTCGCCGCATCATACCATATCGTCGGTAGCGTTGGTGGGCGGCGGGGCTTTTCCCCAGCCGGGTGAAATTTCATTAGCACACAACGGGGTGCTTTTTCTCGACGAGTTGCCCGAGTTTTCACGTCAAGTACTCGAAGTAATGCGCCAACCGCTCGAAGACCGCAAGATAACGATAGCACGTGCGAAATACTCGATAGAATATCCCGCCGGGGTGATGTTGGTCGCTTCGATGAATCCTTGTCCTTGCGGATATTATAACCACCCGGAGAAAGAGTGTATATGCAGTCCGGGGACGATACAACGTTATTTGGGAAAAATCTCGGGCCCTCTGCTCGATCGCATAGACATACAAGTGGAGATCGTTCCCGTCCCGTTCGAGAAAATCTCCGACACCCGTCCGGCGGAGTCGAGCGAGTCGATTCGTCAACGAGTCATTGCCGCAAGAGAAATTCAAGCCGCACGCTTCGCCGACTATCCCGGCATCTATTGCAATGCCCAAATGACTACCCGGTTATTGAACCGGTTCGCTGTCCCCGATGAGGCGGGATTGAAACGGCTGAAAGATGCGATGAACCGTTTCCACCTGTCGGCACGGGCCTACGACCGTATTTTGAAAGTGGCTCGTACCATCGCCGATTTGGAAGGTAGCGAAGGGGTACAGGTGCAACACATCAACGAAGCGGTGAATTACCGAAATCTCGACCGGGAGAATTGGGGAGATAGGTAGAAATTGTTTATCTTGCAGACCTATATTAAAGTATAGTGAAACTCAGATGTAACGATATGAAGAACATAACCGTATTTTTGGCATCCAGCGACGAGTTGAAAAACGACCGTAACAGTTTCCATTCGTTGGTGGCTTCTTTGGACGAAATTTTCGAGCCTCGGGGATATCGCATAAGGTGCAGACGTTGGGAAGATTTTTCGGCATTTTGCACTGGAACCCGTACTCAGGACGACTACAACCGCATAGTACGTGCCAGCGATATTTGTATCTGTATGTTTCACCGCAAAGCGGGAGAATACACCATAGAGGAGTTCAATCAAGCCTTAGACGAATATGTGAAGAATCAGAGTCACCCCAAGACATTTGTCTATATTCGAGCCTTGATAGAAGGTGAAATGGAAGACGAGGCATTGAAACGATTCAAGGAAGATTTGTTCGATCGGGTGGGGCATTATTGGTGCAACTATGCCACCGACGATGCCATGAAGTTGCATTTTGTCATGCAGTTGGAGCGGATCATTCCATCGGTATCGGGCAACGCTTCCGTAACCGAGGGTAACCACTTTAAGATAGAGAACGGAGTCGTTTCGCTTTACGGCCACAAGATAGCCGAACTGGACAATCTCTCTTTTGCCGCTGAGAATCCGGAATACCTTTCGTTGAAAGAGTCCATTGCCCGATTGAATACAGAGATCGCCCGACTGAGAGCGACCGGTGTCGCCGAGCTTCAACCGATAATTGATGAGAAACAAGCGGAACTATACAAGAAACGGGAAAGTCTCAACCGATTGGAGAGCCAGCTGTTCGATCTCGCTCTGTCCATCAACAAGCTGATCGGGAGCGGAACGCCGGTGAGCGAGCGCAAACGGTTGGCGATAGAGATGTTCGAGCGAGGGAACAGCAAAGGGGTCGTGGAAATTTTGAATGAAAAAGATATCGCCGCCGATGCCGCTCAGGCCCGCAAGGAGATAGAGCAAGGGAAACTACTGGTCGATTCCGGTCGGTCGCTTATCGAGGCGGGACTTCAAAAGACACGATCGTTGGCCGAGGAGTATGTTTTGCGGGCAAAGGCTTTGATGACAGACTATGCAGAGCCTCGTCGCTTCGAATTGGCTTGCCATGCCTATGAGCAGGGTATCGAGCTAATCCGAGCCAACCTTTCGGAGGAAGAGTTGGCAAAAAGTTTGTTTGAGTATGGTCATTTTTTACAGACAAACAAACGATACGATTTGGCGGAAGCTCGTTATCGAGAAAATTTAGACATCTACCAACGACTTGAGGTCATTAGTCCACAGGCCTACGAGCCGGGCTTGGCAACGACACAAAATAATTTAGGTCTTTTGTACAGCGATACTCAATGTTATGGGGAGAGCGAAGAGATGTATCTCTCTGCCGTGGAGATTTATCAACGGTTATCCGTAGTGAATCCACAGGTGTACGAGCCGTATTTGGCAACGACACAAAATAACTTAGGTCTTTTGTACAGAGATACTCAACGTTATGGGGAGAGCGAGGAGATGTATCTCTCTGCCGTGGAGATTTATCAACGGTTATCCGTAGTGAATCCACAGGTATACGAGCCGGATTTGGCGAGGGCTCAAAATAATTTAGGTCTTTTGTACAGCGATACCCAACGTTATGGGGAGAGCGAAGAGATGTATCTCTCCGCCATGGAGATTTTTCGAGAGCTTACGGTGGCTAATCCACAGGCCTACGAGCCGGATTTGGCGAGGACTCGAAATAACTTAGGTAATTTGTATAGAGATACTCAACGTTATGGGGAGAGCGAAGAGATGTATCTCTCCGCCGTGGAGATTTATCAACGGTTATCCGTAGCGAATCCACAGGTTTACGAGCCGGACTTGGCAAGGACACGAAATAATTTAGGCTGTTTGTATGACAATACCCAGCGCTACAAGGAAAGCGAGGAGATGTACCTCTCTGTTTTGACGGTTTATCAGCGGCTCACGATAGCGAATCTACAGGTTTACGAGCCGGATTTGGCGAGGGCTCAAAATAATTTAGGCAATTTGTACAGAGATACCCAACGCTACAAGGAGAGCGAGGAGATGTACCTCTCCGCCGTGGAGATTTATCAACGGTTATCCGTAGCGAATCCACAGGTTTACGAACCGGATTTGGCAATGGTTCAAAATAATTTAGGTCTTTTGTACAGCGATATCCAACGTTATGAGGATAGCGAGAAGATGCACCTCTCCGCCGTGGAGATTTATAGACGACTCGCAGCGGCGAATCCACAAGTCTACGAGCCGGATTTGGCGGAGACTCAAAATGATTTAGGTATTTTGTACAGCGATACCCGGCGTTATGAGGAAAGCGAGGAGATGTATCTCTCTGCCATGGAGATTCGACGACGACTTGCTGTGGCTAATCCACAGGTTTACGAGCCGGGCTTGGCAAGGACACAATATAACTTAGGCTGTTTGTACAGCGATACCCGACGTTATGAGGAGAGCGAGAAGATGTATCTTTCCGCCATGGAAATCCGACGACGACTTGCAGTGGCGAATCCACAGGTCTACGAGCCGGATTTGGCAGATACTCAGTATAACTTAGGTTGTTTGTATTACAATATCCAACGTTATGAGGAGAGTGGGGAGATGTATCTCTCTGCCTTGAAGGTTTATCAACGGCTCACGGTAGCGGATCCACAAGTGTACGAGCCGTATTTAGTACGAGCATGCAATAACCTTTCATTCTTATTTCTCGCTCAGGGTAATTTTGAAGAAGCTGAACGGTATGCCCGTGAGGGAGCAAAATATGATTCTACTCATCATACCATTTATACAAATCTTGCGGCATCCCTTCTTTTTCAAGGTCGATATGCCGAGGCGGAAGAGATATACCTGCGATACAAGGAAGAGCTAAAAGAGGACTTTCTCTCGGATTTCGAAGATTTCTATCAACGGGGAATTATTCCCCCGGAACGGGAAGACGATGTGGAACGGATAAAAAAGCTGTTGTCGAAATAGGCAGAGACATACATTCGGTCGGGATCGCTGCGGGTGCGGATTAGGGAGTATAACGCATCATTGGATAAACGAGCCGAGTCGCTTGTATACTATACAGAAAAATAGAATTCGGATATGGAAACAAAGAAAAACACACGTTTGTTGTCATTGGATACCCTTCGGGGATTCGATATGCTTTTTATTATGGGTTTCGCCCCGTTGGTAGTCGCCTTGAATGCCTTGCACCCGACGGCGGTGGGCGATGTCATAGCGGGGCACATGCGGCACGTCCCGTGGGACGGGTTTACCCAACACGATATGATATTCCCTCTGTTCTTGTTTATCGCAGGTATATCTTTCCCGTTTTCATTGGCCAAGCAAAGGGGGAGCGGATCGAGCGACAAACACATTTACCTGAGGGTTCTCCGCCGGGGTGTCACCCTCGTTTTGCTGGGATTCTTGTATAACGGATTCTTACAGTTGAATTTCCCCGATGTGCGTTTGGCAAGCGTTTTGGGGCGTATCGGGCTGGCGTGGATGTTCGGGGCTTTCATTTACATGAGTTTGAAAAAGTCGGTACAATATGGTTTGATTGTCTTTATCTTGGTGGGTTATTGGTTGCTGTTGGCTTTTGTGCCGGCTCCCGATGCTGCGGGGGCTTCCCCTCTTTCTATCGAAGGGAATCTGGTCGGATATATCGATCGGCATTGTTTGCCGGGGAAATTGATATACGGTAATTTCGACCCGGAGGGTTTACTGAGCACGCTTCCGGCGATAGTCACGGCATTATTGGGAATTTATGCGGGGGAAATCGTCCGTTCCACCCGCTTGGGAAGCGGAGAGAGAAAGAGTTTGCTGTTGTCGGGAATCGGGGTTGTGTTGGTCGCCATAGGGCTGGTTTGGAATACCGTATTCCCGATTAACAAAATGCTTTGGAGCAGTTCGTTTACCTGTTTCGTGGGAGGACTTTCGTTCTTGTTGTTCGCTTTGTTCTATTATATCGTCGATGTGAAAGGGTGGAAATCGTGGACTCTCTTTTTCCGAGTGATAGGACTAAATTCGATAACGATTTATCTGGCGCAGCAGGTGGTAGGATTTTCTCACATGAATAAGTTTTTGTTCGGAGGTATATCCCAATGGGTGGGAGAATGTGCCGGTGAGCCTGCCGGTGCGGTCGTCCTTCGTGCAGGATATGTCGCTTGTTGCTGGTTCTTCCTTTATTTTCTGTATCGGAAAAATATTTTCCTGAAAGTATAGTTTGTCGGTGGTGAACTCGTTCCATCTCATCTACGATGAGCAGGGGGGGGAGAAGTCTTGTCTCTGTTGCTTTTACTGCTGGTATTTCTTTAACTCCTCCGTCCTACGCTATATTTTGTGTTGCAAAACACCCCGTAATGCTACGGGACACGGCAAGGGGAGGAGTATAGGAATCTTTCGATGGCATCGCTCTACTGTTTTTTCAATCCTTCTGTCCTGTGGGCATTCGTCCCATCTTATTTACGATGAGCAGGGGGAGGAGCCCTGCCTCTGCTCTTGCTGGTATTTCTTTAACCCCTCCGTCCTACGGCCACCTCCCCTATATTTTGTTTGTCAACAAAACGCAGGGGAGGAGTGTAGGAATCTTTCGATGGTATCGCTCTACTGTTTTTTCAGTCCTTCTGTCCTGTGAGTATTCGTCCCATCTCATCTACGATGAGCGGGGGAGAGGAGCCTTGCCTCTGTTGCTCTTATTGCTGGTATTTCTTTAACCCCCTCCGTCCCTACGTGCCACCTCCCCTATATTTTGCGTTGTAAAACACCCCGTAATGCTATGGGACACGGCAAGGGGAGGAGCGAAATGTTTCGAATGTTACAAGGTCTGGCGGGAGGGCTGTTTCAATAGAGAAGCATAAATCTTACTCGTCGTTTTAAGAGCTGACTTTTTGTTTTTCGAAACGCAGGGGAGAGGAGGAAACGGGGAGTGGCAGCGATGAAGAGGGGAATAGAAAAAAAATAAAAACGGTTTCTTACATTTTTTTAATTTCACAATTCCGGTCGAAAATGTTATCTTTGTTTCTCTTAAACAGGATTATTCATACGAATATAAAAGAAATATATCGTGGCCAAGGAAATTGTCGAAACTCCGCTGATGAAACAGTATATCGAGATGAAAGCCAAGCATCCCGATGCGATATTGCTTTTCAGGGTGGGAGACTTTTATGAAACGTTTTCGGACGATGCTTTGGTGGCATCGGAAATATTGGGGATTACATTGACTCGCCGGGCAAATGGAGCCGCCCAGTATGTGGAGTTGGCCGGTTTTCCCCATCATGCTCTCGATACTTACCTTCCCAAATTGGTGCGTGCCGGAAAACGGGTGGCTATTTGCGAACAGCTGGAAGACCCGAAACTGACAAAAAAATTGGTCAAGCGCGGCATTACGGAATTGGTAACACCGGGTGTGTCGATTAACGACAATATTCTCGATCACCGAGAGAATAATTTCTTGGCGGGTGTTCATTTCGGGAAAGGTAACAAAGTGGGTGTGGCTTTTCTCGATATATCGACGGGTGAGTTCTTGACCGCCGAGGGAGATTTCGACTATGTGGACAAGTTGTTGGGCAATTTCTCTCCGAAAGAGGTGCTGTTCGAACGCACGAAACGGAAATTGTTCGAGGAGCATTTCGGTTCCCGTTTTTTTACTTTCGAGTTGGACGATTGGGTTTATACCGAGGATGCCGCTTCGGATCGCTTATTACGTCACTTCGAGACGAAAAATCTCAAAGGTTTCGGAATTCACAATATGCCCAACGCCATTATCGCCGCGGGGTCTCTGCTTCATTATTTGGATATTACGCAGCATACGCAGATTTCGCACATTACATCGCTGTCTCGTATCGAGGAGGAGCGGTATGTGCGATTGGATAAATTCACGGTGCGGAGTCTCGAATTGCTTTCTCCGATGAACGAAGGGGGAAAGAGCCTGCTCGACGTGATAGACCGGACTGTCACCCCGATGGGGGCACGTATGCTCAAACGGTGGGTTGTCTTTCCGTTGAAAGATGTGAAGCCTATCGAGGATCGGTTGAACGGAGTGGAGTTCTTTTTCCGTCACCCCGAAGTTAGGGAGGTTATCGATCCGCAACTCGATACGATAGGCGATATGGAACGCCTCATTTCGAAAGTAGCGGTGGGGCGTATTTCGCCTCGCGAGGTGGTTCAGTTGAAGGTGGCATTGTCGGCGATAGAGCCTATCAAGGCTGTTTGCGAGCAGAGCGATGAACCTGTATTGCAACGTATCGGGGAGCAACTGAATTGCTGTACGATCATCAGGGACCGAATCGAGCATGAAATTAATCCCGATGCGCCCAATTTGGTGAATCGGGGAGGAATTATCCGCAAGGGGGTGAACGACGAACTCGACGAGTTGCGAGAAATTTCCTATTCGGGGAAAGACTATTTGTTGCACGTGCAGCAGCGCGAGAGTGAGAAAACGGGTATTCCCAGCTTGAAAATCGGGTATAACAACGTATTCGGGTATTACATCGAAGTGCGCAATACTCACAAGGACAAGGTTCCTTCCGATTGGATCAGAAAGCAGACGTTGGTGAGCGCAGAGCGTTATATCACCCAAGAGTTGAAAGAATACGAGGAGAAGATTTTGGGGGCAGAAGAGAAGATTCTTTCATTGGAAACGCAGTTGTTCAATGATTTGATTCTTGCATTGACGGAGTATATTCCTGCCATACAACTCGATTCCAATCTCATTGCGCGGCTCGACTGCTTGTTGTCGTTCGTGAAGTCGGCCGTGGAAAACCGGTATATTCGTCCCGAAGTAAACGATTCGCTGGTTATCGACATCAAGGAAGGACGTCACCCGGTTATCGAGAAACAGTTGCCACCGGGCGAACCCTACATCAGCAACAGTGTCGAGCTCGACAACGACAAGCAGCAAATCATGATGATAACGGGACCCAACATGGCCGGTAAATCGGCGTTGTTGCGCCAGACCGCTTTGATTGTTCTGATGGCTCAGATAGGAAGTTTCGTTCCGGCCGAGGCCGCTAAGATAGGGATTGTGGACAAGATTTTCACTCGTGTAGGGGCATCGGACAATATCTCGCTCGGCGAATCTACCTTTATGGTCGAGATGACCGAGGCAGCCGATATTCTCAACAATCTGTCGGAGCGGAGTTTGGTTCTGTTCGACGAGTTGGGACGGGGAACGAGTACTTACGACGGTATATCTATCGCGTGGGCTATTGTCGAGCACATACACGAACACCCCAAAGCTCGTGCCAAAACATTGTTCGCTACCCATTATCACGAGCTGAACGAAATGGAACGTACTTATAAACGCATTGTCAATTATAACGTTTCGGTAAAAGAGGTCGACAACAAGGTGATATTCTTGCGGAAATTGGTACGCGGCGGGAGTGAGCACAGTTTCGGTATCCATGTGGCGAAGCTGGCCGGTATGCCCCAGAGCATCGTCAAGCGGGCCAACCAGATTTTGAAACAGTTGGAGTCGGAGAACCGCCAGAACGGTATCGCCAAGCCTACCGCCGAAATCGCTTCGTCGAGAGGCGGCATGCAGTTGAGTTTTTTCCAACTGGACGATCCTGTGCTTTCACAGGTTCGGGACGAAATTTTACAGGTCGATATCAATAACCTTACACCGGTAGAAGCATTGAATAAACTGAACGAAATACGAAAAATAATCACCGGGAAATAGAACGGTTTGTTTATGATGAAGAGAAGCGATTTTGAAATTATGGCGCCGGTGGGTTCGTACGATTCTTTGACGGCGGCTATACAGGGAGGGGCCGATTCGGTGTACTTCGGTATCGAGGGGCTGAATATGCGAGCCCGTTCGTCGAATAATTTTACGATAGACGATTTACACGAGATCGTGCGTATTTGTAACGAGCATCACATAAAGAGTTATCTGACGGTCAATACCGTTATCTACGACGAAGATATACCTCTGTTACATCGTATTATCGATGCGGCGAAGGAGGCCGGGCTCTCGGCTATTATCGCCAGCGATGTGGCGGCTATGACCTATGCCCGCGAGATAGGGGTAGAGGTGCATTTGTCGACCCAGCTGAATATTTCCAATACCGAGGCGTTGCGATTCTATGCCCGTTTTGCCGATGTGGTGGTGCTGGCCCGGGAGTTGAATATGGAACAGGTAACCCGTATTCACGAAGCTATTTTGCGGGATCGTATCGTGGGGCCGGGCGGAGAACCGGTACGTATAGAGATGTTCTGTCACGGGGCATTGTGCATGGCTGTGTCCGGCAAATGTTATTTGAGCCTTCACGAAATGAATGCTTCGGCGAATCGGGGGGCTTGTATGCAGATTTGCCGCCGTTCATACGAAGTGAAAGACAAGGAGACCGGTAACGAGTTGGAAGTGGACAACGCTTACATCATGTCGCCGAAGGACTTGAAAACGATACATTTCCTGAACAAACTGATCGATTCGGGGGTGCGGGTATTTAAAATCGAGGGTCGCGCAAGGGGACCGGAATATGTGCGTACGGTCGTTTCGTGTTACAACGAGGCCATCGAGTCTTATTTGAACGACGACTTTACCGACGAGAAGATTGCACTGTGGGACGAACGACTCGCTACCGTCTTTAATCGAGGGTTCTGGAACGGATATTATTTAGGTCAGCGCTTGGGCGAATGGACTCATAATTATGGCTCGGGAGCCACGAAACGAAAGATATATATAGGCAAGGGTGTGAAGTATTTTTCCAACCTCGGTGTGGCCGAATTTCTCATGGAGAGCGGTTCGTTGAGCGTGGGAGACGAGATACTCGTCACCGGCCCGACGACCGGTGCGCTTATCCGCAAGGTGGAAGAGATACGAGTCGATTTGAAACCGGTACAAAAGACGGTAAAAGGAGAGCGGTTCTCGATGCGTATCGATGAGAAGATACGACCGTCGGATAAATTATTTAAATGGGTGGATAGTTCGGAACTTAATACAAAATAAAGATGTTCATGAAACGGGCGATAGTTATACTTTGTGGAATCGTATGCACCGGACAGCTTTTGGCCGCCAAGCCGGGAATCCCGGCTTATAACGATGACAGGGCTTTGATAGATAGGGGAATCTTTCTCTTTCAAGAGAAGAACTACGCGGGTTGTGCCGATGTGATGAAAGAGGCTTGTGAAGGCGATTTGTCGCCTGAGCAGCGGGAAACGGCCGACTGGTATATCGCTCTTTCGGAAGCCCGCAATTATTCGCCGCAGGCTGTACGGCGGTTAACGGATTTTTTGCGAAATTATCCGGATTCTAAACATACTTTGCAGGCTCGGTTGGCATTGGCCGATTATTATTACGACAGCCAAGATTATGCAAAAGCCTTGAAAACCTATCAGACGGTAAATGTGAGTCTGTTGACCGGCGACGAGGAGGACCGGTGGGGATATCGCACGGCATGTTCTTTGTTGAAGACCGGTAATCCCGATGCGGCGAAACCGCTGTTTCAGCTTCTAATCGGGAAAGAGAGATTTCGGACAGGAGCCACGTTCTACCTTTCGTATATACAGATGAACGAGGGAGACGATAGAGCCGCTTTAAGCGGATTTTCGAAAGTGGCGGACGACAGGAGTTTCGGATATGCCGCACGGCTGCACATGTTGCAGATTTATTTCGGGCAAAAACGTTTCGCACAGGTATTGTCCGAGGGTAAAGCGTTGTTGTCCCGTCCGTCTTCTGATGCCGACTTATACACCGAGCTTCTTCGGTTGCTCGGCGAAAGCGCTTATCAAGAAGGAGACGATAAAGCGGCGACGGAATATTTGGAAAGGTATTTGCAACGATGTCGCAAACCCGAACGCTCTTCTCTTTATGTCATGGGTGTCATGGCCTATCGCCGGGGAGAAGATAGCGAGGCGATCGATTATTTGGGGCGTGTGACCGGCGTGGACGATGCTCTTTCTCAAAATGCTTATCTTTATATCGGGCAAGCCTATTTGCGAGCGGGAGATAAAAATAATGCCCGCATGGCGTTCGAGATGGCTTCACAAGGGAATTACGACCGTCAGGTTCGGGAAACGGCGCTTTACAACTATGCGCTCTGCCTGTATGATCGCACGGCTTCGCCTTTCGATAACTCGGTGGGTGTGTTCGAACGTTTCTTGAACGAGTTTCCCGGTTCTCGCTATGCCGACAAGATTAACGACTATTTGGTAGAAGTTTACATGACGACCCGTAATTATCGGTCGGCACTGGCGTCTATCGATAAAATACGGAAGCCCGACGGGAAAATACTCGCCGCCAAGCAGCGCATTCTTTTCCAGTTGGGGACGGAGGCTTTCACCAATGCCCGTATCGCCGATGCCGAAAGTTTGTTTAGCCGGGCGATCGCTGTGGGAAACTATGATACCGATATACGGGGTAAGGCTGCGTTTTGGCTCGCCGAGTGCCAATATCGTCGGGAACAATACGACATCGCTGCCCGGAATTATTCGGCATATCTTTCTTCCAGCAAGGACAAGCGGAGCGAAATGTATTCGCTGGCTTGGTACGATTGGGCCTACTGTCAATTCAAACAGCATAACTTCTCGCAAGCCCTCGACGGTTTTTCCCGGTATGTCTCTGTACAGACCGGAGGAAATCGAAGCATGCTTGCCGATGCCTATTCCCGGATAGGCGATTGCTATTATTACGCCCGTCGGTTCGCCGATGCCGAGCAGTATTATGCCCGGGCCCAAGAGACCGATGTCGCGAACGGAGATTATGCCCTTTTTCAAAAAGCTTTCATGGCGGGATTGCAGAGGAATCACGAACGCAAAATAGAGTTGTTGGACAAATTGATTGTAGATTATCCCCGTTCGGGGTATCTGGCGAACGCATGGTTCGAAAAGGGACAGGCTTATACGATATTGAATAGGAATAACGATGCTATCGTATGTTACAAACAGTTAATCGCCGATTATCCCCAGAGCGCGATTGCCCGCAAGGGAGGTTTGCAGTTGGGTATGGTCTATTTCAATAACGGGCAGACAGACAAATCGGTGGCTGCTTACCAGCAAGTGATAGAGCGTTATCCGACCAGCGAGGAGGCTCGCATAGCGGTCGCCGACCTCAAATCGGTATATGTAGAGAAAGATGCAGTCGATGCCTACGCTAACTATCTGAATAGCGTGGGACGGTCGGAGCAGGCCCCTGTGAGCGAATTGGATTCTTTGTCGTATATGGCAGCCGAGCGCACTTATATGACGGGGAAAGGTATCGCTTCGTTGGAGAAGTATGTACGAAATTATCCGTCGGGCGCGTTTTTGATTCCGGCTAATTACTATATCGGGAAAGTATCGTTTGCAGCGAAAGACTACGACAAAGCTCTTCCAGCGTTCGACTATGTGGTGACGAACAGTCCCGACGGCGAGTTTGCCGAAGAAGCATTGGCCCGCAAATGCGAGATACTTTATTTGAAAGCTCGTTATGACGAGGCTTTTGCCGGATTCAAGGAGTTGGAGAAGAAAGCGACTGTCGGCGAGAACAAACAGGCCGCCCGGTTGGGTATGCTTCGTATTGCCCGGAATAAGCGGCAATATGGCGAGGTGGTAACGGTTGCCGACAAGTTGTTGAGCGAAAGCAAACTTTCTCCCGATTTGCGGCAAGAGATTTTGTTTGCTCGTGCCGATGCCTATTTCCATACGGGAAAGGGAGAAAATGCGGCCGATGACTGGCGGGAGCTTTCGAAAGATACCCGTTCGATTTACGGGGCGCAAAGTGCCTATTTATTGGCCCAATATCAATTCGACAACAAAGCGATCGATACGGCCGAAAAGACGCTGAATACTTTTATCGACAAAGGTACTCCCCACAATTATTGGTTGGCTCGGGCATTCTTGCTCATGGCCGACATTTATGAAAAACGGGGCGAGACTTTCCAAGCCCGTCAATATTTGCAAAGTTTGCGGAATAACTATCCGGCCAGCGACGACGATATTATTTCCCGGATAGACAAGAAGTTGAGCAAGCTGGGACAAACAGAGTAGTTGAACGATACAATATGTATGGCTTATGAAACGGTTTTCTTTTTTAATCATATCGGTTTTCCCATTCTTCCTGTCGGCACAGGTACGTTCCGATTCGTTGCGGCGGGAAGTAACCATAGAAAAAGATTTTACACCTATCGTGCGCGATGCGTCTAAAATCAATACATTGCCCGAAGTGGAAGCACCGACGGTAACCAAACAATCTATACGGTATAGCGACTGGACGGTTCCGGCTCCCCTCGAACCTTGCGCTGTCTTGTTGGCTCCCGGCGGTTTCGGAGAAAAAACCGAAGAAAACCAATCGAGGGGATACGTGGATTTCGGGATAGGCAATTACCTGAATATGGTCGGGAATGCCGGTTATCGTATTTTGCAGAATGACAAAGACAAGTTGGGTGTGTGGTTGCAACATCGCTCTACTTGCGGAACGGTGGATTACAATCAATCGTTAACGGAGGACTATCCCGACTCGAAGAAGATGCACCGGCTCGAAGAGCGAGTGGTCGCCAATTATCTTCACTCCTTCGGGAAGCTGGATTTGGGAATAAGCGGCGGTTATCGTTACGACTCCTTCAACTATTACGGATTGCGATACTCCGGTTTGACGGGAATATCTTCGCCTAACCAAGAGATAAACCGGTTCTTCTTGAAAAGCCATATAGCCTCGACTGCCGGAGAGTCGGACCTACTTTATAAAGTTTCATTGGCATATTACCGGTACGGGTATCACCGGGGATATTTACAAGGTGAAAAAGGGGCTGCCGAGAATTTAGTAAATGCAGACTTTACACTGTCTGCGCCGATCGACAGACGTAGCTCTATTTCTTTGGACGGTTCTTTCGATTATGTGGGTTACAGCCGGTTGCAGTCGGCAGCGAATTACGGTATGATTTCATTGAATCCCCGGTATGACTGGCGGAATGAACACGTGGCTTTTGCTATGGGTGTCAAGGCCGATGTTTCTTTCAACAACGGAACTATTTTGCGATTCTCTCCCGATGTTCGATTCGATTGGACGATAGTTCCCGATGTACAGTTTTATACGGCTTTTACGGGCGGGAAGAAACTGAATACGTGGCGAAGTGTTTCGGCCTATACGCTCTACTTCAATCCGTCGACACAGGTAGATAATACGTATGTGCCGTTGGATGCCTCATTGGGAATACGTATTAACGCATTGCCCGGATTTTCCGTAGGGCTTTCGGGCGGTTATGAAATTTGTAAAAAGGCGTTGTTCCTTTTGCCCGAAGATTTGAACGGAGAGTTTACAGGTGTGTCGCGTTTTTGGGGTATCGATGCCAATGCTTTGAAAGCAGAGCTCGATGTATCTTATCGTTACGGTACGAAATTGGAGGCTTCGGCGAAGGTCGGGTATCACCGATGGAAGACCGCCGATGGGGGGGAGACGATTTCGTATAACCGTCCGCAGTGGGAAGGAGGAGTGAATATCCGTTATATGCCTGTTCGCCCGTTCACGCTCGAAGCCGGATATGAGTTTGCTGCGGGTCGGGAGTATTCAAATCTCGGAAAGCTCTCCGATATACATCTCGTTCACTTGAAAGCCTCGTATGCTTTCACTTCTTGGTTTTCGCTTTACGGACTTACCGACAATGTGCTGAACCGGAAATACGATATTCTTTACGGTATGCCGGCACAAGGCATCAATTTCATGTTCGGGGTCGATTTGAAATTTTGAGGGTAAGAGGTCTGTTCTCGACATTTTTAACCCTTCCATCACTATGTGTGCCACCTCCCCTATATGACTAACGCCACACCCCGCAATACTACGGGACGCGGCAGGGGAGAAGATTGGATAGTTTCGACTTGCTGCACAAAAATGCCAAACTATAAAATAAAAAGTACCACCCTCCTCCCCTGTGTTTTGTTATGCAAAATATAGGGGAGGTGTCCATAGGACGGAGGG
>ERZ780094.392-NODE-392-length-17789-cov-5.274557_pt1 | contig 17789 bp, 16 predicted proteins | sample MGYA00511174_ERZ780094 | MGnify/ENA primary metagenome ERZ780094 (study PRJEB29588, sample SAMEA2148063) | human gut metagenome | biome: human gut; feature: human-associated habitat; material: faeces | place: Denmark | collected 2008/2010 ...
GCCTGAAGCAGAACACAACGCGGATTCGGAATATCCGGCAATATCTGCTGACCGCGCTGTTCAACGCACCAAGCACGATGAGCAGCTATTACGCAGCGTTGGTGGCGCACGATATGGCAGCATAGTGGCATCCGCGAGAATACTCACGGATTTAGCGTTTCAACGTAACGTTCAACCAGCTCTTGACACAATCCAGCCATATGTGGTCGTATTGATGCACCTCTCCGGCGTTGTGGATCGTTTGCCGGTCGCTTGTTGAAAGCCCGTGTTCTCCCTGCGGGAAAACATGGAGCTCAAACGGAACATGATTCGCTGCAAGTGCTTGCGAATATAGCAGGCTGTTCATCACCGGGACGCATTCATCTTCCGCAGTATGCCATAAAAAGGTTGGCGGCGTATCTGCACGAACGTGCTTCTCACAAGAAAATAGATAAAGGTCCTCTGATGAACAATGCGCTTTTCCTGTTAACGCAGTCATACTGATCTGGTGCGTCCATTTCGGATCTGCCGTGATCACCGGATAACCCAGGACTGTCGCTTGCACCGGCTTGCTGTTCGGAATTACTGTACGAATCGTGCTGGAATCATATGACGTTGCGTACTGCGCGGCAAGATGCCCACCTGCCGAAAAACCCATAAGCACAATTCGACCTGTGTCACAGTGCCATATATCCGCGTTTTGATTGATCAGTTCTATCAGGGCTGCCGCCTCGCACTGTTGTGCCGGATAGTGATGCGGTGCAACAGAGTACAACAGGACAAACACGTTGAATCCTTCCGGCAGGAAGTGAAATGCGATCGGCTCGGCCTCCCGCTGACTGCAAAACTCATAGGCCCCGCCGGGGCAAACGATCAGGCAAGGACGCCGCTCATCACCACGTCCCATTTCCGTTAAATTATCCGGAAGATATACCTTAACAAGCGGATCTCCGCTTTGCGTCCCAAGGTTCGGAAAAAATTGCTTTAAATGTAGAAGCTCATATTTCATGCGGCATTCCCTTTATTCACAAATCTGTTTTCCACCCATAAACACCCTGGCAAGGCTCAGCTCCTCGTCGCAAACAACGAAGTCAGCCAGCTTGCCGGATTCGATGGAGCCGATCTCCTTCTCGCGCCCGATCTCCCGCGCGGGAATCAGCGTTGCAGCCAAGATCGCCTGCTCCTTCGGGATGCCAAATTCGACTGCCTTGCGCATACAATCATAGAGATTTGTCGCGGAGCCGGCGAGTGTGCCGTCCGCGAGCTTCGCCACGCCGCCATACAGGAACACGTCCTGTCCGCCGAGGGTGTACTGCCCGTCCGGCATGCCGCAGCAGCGCAGCGCGTCGGAGATCAGGCAAATGCGCCCCGGAAACAGCCTAAACGCCATGCGCACTGCGCTCGGGTGAATGTGCTGTCCATCACAGATCAGCTCCGCGACCACGTTTTCACGTTCGCTGCCCGCGCCAATGGGACCGGGCTTGCGGTGGTGGATGCCGGGCATTGCGTTATACAGGTGCGTCAGGTGGGACGCGCCCGCATCGAGTACCGCCGACGCTTCCTCATAGGTGCAGTCGGTGTGCGCGATGGAGACGGTGCAGAGCTTGGACGCTTTTTCGGCAAATTCCACCGCACCGGGCAGCTCTGCTGCCACGTCCGCGATACGGATGAGCCCTTCGGAAGCGTCATAAAGCTGCTGGAACGCCGCAAAATCCGGATCTCTCAGATACGCGCCGTTCTGCGCGCCCTTTTTCTTCTCGGAGAAGAACGGTCCCTCCATCTGGATGCCCATGAGATGGGCACAGCCCTCCGGCTGCGCCTTTTTAAGCTGCACAGCCGTTTTGTACGCCGCCTCCAGCACGTCGTAGGGCAGCGTCATGGACGCGGGCGCGAAGCTCGTCACGCCGTTTTGTGCGAGATAGCGCGCCATTTTGATAAGTCCGTCATAGTCCCCATCTCAAAACTCCGCGCCGGAATTGCCATGGTTGTGGCCGTCCACAAGACCCGGAATGACATACTGATTTTCCAGATCGATGCCGTCCTCCGCAGGGACGGTGGTCAAAATTTCAGCGAATCTTCCGTTTTCTACGCGGAAGGAGCCATGTTGGAACTGACCGCCCACGAAAATATTGGCATTCTTAAAAAGCATATCATTCCTCCACAAACCTTGCCGCCGCTTCGTCGCAGATGACGGTCACGTCGGGATGGAACTGCAGAATGGAGCCGGGAACCTCGGGCTTGACCGATCCGAAGAAGACCTGCTGGAGGATCTCCGCCTTATCTGCACCGGTGACGATCATTAAGATCTTCCGTGCGGACATGACCGTGCCGATGCCCATCGTGATGGCGGAGGTCGGAACGTCTTCCAGTGAATCAAAGAAGCGTTTATTCGCCTCGCGCGTCATTTCGGTGAGCTTTACCTCATGCGTTATGACCGGGAAATGGTCGCAGGGTTCGTTAAAGCCGATGTGCCCATCATGCCCGAGTCCGAGCAGCTGAATGTCCACGCCGCCCCAGTCCTCGATCTGATGCTCATAAGCTTCGCACATGGCAGGGATGTCGGCGGCCAAACCGTCCGGGACGATGGTATTTTCGGGCTTGATGGAAATATGGTCGAACAGATTTTCCTGCATGAAGCGGCGGTAGCTCTGCGGCTGGTTGGGCGCTAACCCTTTGTACTCGTCCAGATTTGCCGAACGCACGCGCGAAAAGTCGATTTTTCCTCCCTGCTCGCGTGCAATCAGCTCGCGGTAGAGGGGCAGCGGCGTCGAGCCGGTAGCAAGCCCTAATACGCACGCTGGTTTTGCCCGGATGAGATCTTCAAACATATCTGCCGCAGCGCGGGCCATTTCCTCGGGTGATCTCACCCGGATCAGATTCAGATGTAACATAAATTGACTCCTTTCTGGTGTGCTCAGCGGATATCCGGCAAGCTGGCCGCCGCCATTGACTGACCGACACGGCGGAAGTTTTCATCCGGCAGCATGACGCGCAGCTTCCGCGAAAGCTCTGGATATTCTTCGTTCAGTACACGCTGGCATTCGGACACGATGCGCTCGCCGCCGATGCCGGAAGCCACGCGTCCGAGGACGAGCAGATTCCGGATGTCATAGAACATCTCATAGAGGCTGAGCGTATGTGCCAGATACACGCCGATGGAATCGAAGATCGCCAGCGCATAGGGATTGCCCCCTTCCGCCAGCTTCTGCACTTCCTTGAGCTTTTCAGCGGGTGTGAGATGCTCAGACAGCGCGATGCCTGCGGCGGGCGCGAGCTTTGCGACCGCGTCCTGCGAGAAATATTTGCAGCCGACGCCGAGATCGCCGGACCACTCATCGCGCATGGCGTGTTCGTTCAGATCGACCGGTGCAAAGGCCAGCTCATTGAACCAGCCGAGAATATTTCCCTCGGCGTCGACGTAACCGACAGCTTCGCTCGTGCCCATTGCAAGGCCCATGACGCAGCCCGTGCCAAGGCTCATATAGCCTGCCAGTGCAGTCACGTCGCCGTCGTTGGCAACGACGATGGGTACATCGCCGATCTCCTTCGCAGCGCGGTCATAGATCGTTTTGACCTCCTCGCGGCGTTCACGCGGGACCTTGATAAACAGGGAGGACACCATCGGTGCATTGCCGACGAAGGTGCCGGCGGAGGAAACGCCAATGCCGTCGACGCGCGGCATTTTGGAGGCTGCGGTCTGAAAAGCCGTGACGATGCCGTCAAACTGATACTGGGGGTCGGCGCTGGTTTTCGGGTGCCAGACGACCTCCTCTGAGTAGACGGTCTTGCCGTCGATGACGGCAGAGACCTTGCGGTCAGAGCCGCCCGCGTCAAAGCCGATGCGGCAGCCGTTTGTGTGACCGCCGACGTGGATGGGCTGCTCATTGGCGGTGGGAAAATCGTCCTCAGAGCAGATGATGACCTCCAGAGGGCGCTCAAACATATCAAACTCGAAGCCCGCGTCAAATTCCCGTGCGCCGCCGGGACGGTAAGCGTCCCGGATCTGCACGGCGATCGTATCGTCGCCCTGAAGATAAATACGGAAGCCGCCAGCCGACCAGAGAAGCATTTTGACGAGCCGCTCTGCAAATCTTATGTTCGCGGCAGCGAAAGCTTCGCCGCGCAGGCGCGTCTCATAGACGGTGATCTTGCCGTGGTCGCGTTCGACAGCGATCCGGAACGGGCGATCCGCTTCTTGCAGATACGCCTTCGCCCAGATGCCGAAGGGAATGAACCCCGGATCGAGCGCGGGCATATTCTTAACAGAGTAATCGATTCCAAGATAGTTCATACTGCCTCCCTCCGGTTCATGCGCGCGCCTCGAGCTCGGTCATCATCTGGTCGAGCTGCATGAGGCAGCGCGGCAGATGGAACGGTCCTTTGAACGTGCTGCCCTTGGTAGGGGGCATGGTAGGAAGCCCGTCGCGGCGCAGATAGCCGTACCATTCGCCGTAGGCCGGATCGGAGAAATGCTTTTGGCAGTAATCGAGTGTTTTGAAGAACCAGTCGAGATCCTGCTCGTTTCCAGTGCCGCGGTAGAGCATCATGGAGGAAATGAGGATTTCGTTATGCGGCCACCAGAGCTTCATATCGTGCTCATAAGATTCAGGCGGCAGACCCTTGGCGTCGACAAAGTACAGAAGTCCGCCGTATTCCTCGTCCCAACCGGCGTGGATGGCGTTGTCGAAGATGGTCTGCGCCTTTTCGATGAGTTCGGGTTTGCCGAACTGCTTTGCGTACTCCAGCAGGAACCACACGCCCTCGATGTCGTGACCGGGATTGACAATACGACCGTCGGTGAAGTCAAAGCGCGGCGTGCCGTCCGGAGCGACATTTTCCAGTGTACATCCGAGATCAAACTTGACAAAATACTTGAAAATTTCCTCGACGCACTGCGTCGCGCGCGCGGCGTAAACATCCTTGCGCTCCGGGTCGCAGCGCATGAGGATGAGCGCGACGTTGAGATAGATCATCGGAATGCCGAAGGCGCGGCCGCTGCGCGTTTCGGGAATGGTTTTGGGTTCCATGCCGACCGGGTCTTCCATGCCGTGGTTGAGATCCCAATAGAGGTCTGCCATCTGCCGCGCGCGGGCAAGACGGCTTTCGTCGCCCGTGACGGCATAATATTCCGCGTTCGCCATCGCGCAGAACGCCTCGGAGAAGCAATACCGGCGCTGCCGCAGCGGCTGACCGTCCTTTGTAACGGTAAAATACATACGGTCGCCTGCGGCGTGATTAAAGCAGTGACGCTCCATAAAATCAAGGCAGCTGCGGCTGGCGTCGAGCCATTCCGGCTTCGTGCCGTAGACTGTGCACAGATGGGCAAAGATCCAGCCGCACCGCCCCTGCATCCAGACGCTCTTGTCCGTGGAATAGATTTTACCGGTTCGGTCAAGGCAGGTATAGACGCCGCCGAATTCCGGATCCATGCCGTTTTTCAGCCAAAAATTTACGCAGCGATCCAATTCCGCGCGTACCCAAGTATGCGCCTCGGTAAATTGCTGTTTTCTCATTTCGTTCATGTACATGCACCTCTTGCTACAATTCAAAAACAGGTCTGTGATTTATGCCTTTACATATTTCTGGACAGCCTCTTCGATCATCTGCTGTGCGCAGGAAACAACGTCCATGTCGGATGCGACAAGATTCGGCAGCGGCGCGCGCACAGTACCGACGTCCATACCTTCACGGCGCAGAATCTCTTTCATGACGGCGTAGAGATTGCCATGGCAGCTGCACATCTTATAAATGATGCGGCAGCATTCGTTTTGAATTTCGCGTGCCAGCTCCATGCGCCCGGCGTGATAGCATTCGTAAATTTTGAGATAGAGCTCAGGCATGACGGCGTAGGTGCCGCCGATACCGCCGGTCGCGCCGATGGCAAGACCAGAGATCAGCTGCTCGTCCGGACCGTTGAACACGACGAGCTCACGCTCGGTCGCATCGCGCCACATCTGGATGTCCTGCGTCGGCATAGACGAGTTTTTGACGCCGATGACGCGCGGATTCTTAGCCATTTCCTGCAAAAGCTGCGTACTGAGCGCGACGCCCGCGAGCTGCGGGATATTATAAATGATAAAATCCGTATTTGGCGCAGCTGCAGAGATGGCGTTCCAATAGTCCGCGATGGCATACGGCGGCAGATGGAAATAGATCGGCGGGATGGCGGCGATGGCGTCAACGCCGAGGCTTTCGGCGTGCCGTGCCAGCTCGCAGCTGTCGGCGGTGTTGTTACAAGCGACGTGCGCGATGACAACGAGCTTGCCGCCAACAGCGTCCATGACAGCCTCAAGGATGGTCTTGCGCTCTTCCACACTTTGATAGATGCATTCACCAGAGGAACCACCAACATAAAGACCTGTTACGCCTTTGGCAAGCAGGTACTTAGCCAACGACTTTGTTCGAGAAGTTGATACTCTGCCTGTATCATCATAGCAAGCGTAAAACGCAGGGAAGATGCCCTGATATCTTTTTAACTTTTCATCCATTGTGTATTCTCCTTTTAGGCGGTAGCGGGCTCTCATAATGAGAGCCCGCTGAACATTTAAATCGTCAGTTCGCAGTGAGTTCACTCATGGTAAATTCTTCATAGTACATATACCGCAAACCATCTGCCCACGAAGTGGTCGGCGATGCTTCATAGATCATTCCAATTCGTCCATCGCCAAGTTCAACTAGACTACTATAAGCAAAGAGTGCACTGGCCTCAGTAACCTGATAGACGTATTCCCAGTCGATAGAGTACTTCGTGCTCCCGTTGTCGTATTGACCATTTTCTTTGATCAAGCCGACATAGATACGCCCATCTGTTCTGGAGGTGTTATACGCCATTGACAGCAAAACTGCAGGATATGCTTGTCCATCTTTTTTCGAGACAACCGTTCCACTATATGAAAGTGCTGACAACTGGCTGTTCGTACCGGCCAGATTATCGCCAAGTCCCGATGTAACATCAATCCATGTTTCGCCGCCATCAAGACTTGTCGCGGTTTTAATCTTACCCCCGCTGCCGCTGGTATTTCGCATAAAAATCTGCAAATTGCCATTTGGAAGTTCTACAACAACAGATTCATGACCGACTGTTCCAGGAAGGCAGTCACCGTGTGCCCAAGTGTTTCCACCATCATCACTATAAATAACTTCCGTTCGTGCGCCACTTGTCAGCGTACCATTTCCTCCAGTAAGCTGATAGTAGATTGGAACAACCAGTCTGCCAGCATGATCACCATTCTGAATTTGAATGCCATGTCCAGGTCCAGTCAGATAGTACCGAGACTCTTCTCTCTTGACCATGCCAGAAATAATCTTGTCCGTATGCCACGTTTCTCCATCATCGTCTGAATAAACCTGCATGATATAACTGGTATTGTAAACTTGCAGTTCAGAGTCTTCATAGAAAATTTTCATCGGCACAGACTGCGAAGCTGCCTGTATGTCCGAGCTGCGCTGCGTAACATGCAAAAGCTGACCGTCCTTGTACAGTTCATAATTTTCACCGAGACTGTATTCTGAAAGCTCACCAAGCGACAAATTGCTATCATCAACTGTCGTTCCGTCGGAAGAATACTCCGTCGGTGTACCCAGCAAATGATAAACGTTATATCTGCCATCCGCGTTCTTCTCGCCATAAATATCAGCAGCGTAGTAAAAGCGACTGCGAACGGTGTTCATATTAACATTTCCAGACTTCACGTTTTGATCGGAGAGCAGGAAATATTTATGCCCCGCAATGGTGCAGAAGCCGTCACCGAATGGCATACTCCGAGCGACACCACCATGCGCTTGTCCATAAGCATCGATATTAAGTGATTGGAAACCGCCGCCGTTCCAAGCAAAGGCGTCTATCAACAGCAAAATTCTGTCTGTATACTCAGTATCTTCTACGATGACTCCATCAATAAAGGAGGCTGAGCCTTGTTTGTATCCGTATTCATCTGCATAGTCACTCATATGCAGACAATCTGGCGTAATCGCATCTTCCCAACCATCATTCGCTGTATAGCTGAGTGCCTGATGCTTGATTCTAAGTGCAGAGTCAATATTCTCTGCTGAATCGCCAGTGCTGCCATAGTTTGTATCGGAACCAGCAACTAAGGTTCCCTTTGAAGAGTACAGCAAATACGGAATTCTGAAGAATGTCGAGCTTGTAGCATCGCCCTCGTAAAAAACATTCCTGGACGTTGGCCTTGTCAGCTCAAGAAGCAGTTCGTCAGAAAGTGCCGACGTGAAGACATAGATATAATCAATTGTACCTGTGTATGGATAACTGCTGGAACTAATCAGCCGATCCATTTTCCCAATATAACCAGTCGTCAAGTTCGGAATATCGCCTAGCCATTGGTAATCATCACCTGTTTTGGCTGTCGTTCCGCCTTTTTGACCATTTGCAAATAACTTGTAACCTACGCCGCTTTCTGCCTTGAACGCAACGATATTGTCTTCATAACCGAACGTAGTGCAGTAAGCAGAATATTTAGGAGAATCAGAATTTCTAAATTCAAATCCAACACGGTTGCCCGATTGATACAAGTGGAAATGTGCATCGTTTTTGCTTGTATCGCTGACACTCAGAAGTGAACCAGGTCCATTTGTCGTGTTTTTGTACTTCACCAATATGGTAATGTTATCAGCGCTATTTAGAGTCTCAAGAACGTCATCACTAAGTTGGACTGCATCATCGTCACTCTGAATGTTCAAGTCATGCTTTGAGAATACCAAGGGATTACCAATAGGCCATTCTGCTCCGGAGATTGCCGCCGCTTCTTGCTGTGACATAAATTCTGGAAGAAACGCAACAAAAGAAATATCTCCTACAAAATTTGAATTATTACTCGAGTTTGCCAACGCGCCAGATGTACCACCAATATTCAAAAACTGAATATCATTAACCTCTGCATTATAATTGAACCACGAGGCGAAATTCGGAAACTGTGTAGTGGTACTCCCATCAAAGCTTGTTACAGATTTTGCTTGTGTATTTGTAAGGTCGCTAGCATCTACACTGTAAACAAAGGTATGCCAGCCAGACCCGGTAGTTGTTCCACGGAGATTTGCGACCATTCCACCTGGGAAATCAATTCGTTGCATTTTCATCCCCGAAACATTATTAACCATAACCGCGCCATATTTGTCCTTCTCTGTGGAGCTTCCCGCCGCAAATAGGACTTGATTTGTAGATGCCGTACTTCTATATCGAACAATAACTGTTCCTTGAGTGCTGGCTTTTAAGCGCGAAATATCCTGTTCTGTTCCCGAAACGATACGGCTTCCGTCAAATGAAGTATCGCCGTCAAAATTATAATAGAAGCCGGTTTTACTTGCTCTTGATAAGACTTCTATTATGCTGCTGCCATTTGTGCTGGAAGCGAATACCGAAAGCGGGAACATAGTCAAAAGGAGACACGATACAAGAAATGCGCTAAATAGACGTTTCAAAGTATGTTTCATTTGTTTGCCCTCTTTCTTTAATAACTCTGTACATATTTGTTTGATGAACAGAACTTGCTTATAATTTTTATAAAGAAAATGGAACTATCCTGTGATTTCAGAAACCTTAACTTTGCGGTCTTCACGAAGCGACTTTGTGGCCGCGTCTGCAGAAGCAATTGCTGCGCGTGCAGCTTCACCGGTCAGGAGCGGACGGAACTCGTCAGTAACCGGATCGCCATGCATAATGCCATTGAAGAACTTCATTTCATTCTTCATGATTCCGTGCAGCCACAGCGGCGGCTTTTTGCCCGGATGACCGTACTGGATTGCACCATCCATTTCTGTGCTGTGATAAATCTGAGTCCTCTGATCGTCTTCTTCCTGGGTCTCATGAACCAGATAATGCTCTTCTTCACCATCTGCAGTTTTAACCGTCATGCCGACATTGCACATATCAATTTTAATGTAGCCTTTTGTACCCTGAATCAGCACATAATGCTCCGGATAGTGGAAGGCAGAGCCGTATTCCACAACAGCGTAGGTGCCGTTTCCAAATTCCAGCAAGAGGAACAGCATATCGTCCTCGTCGCCAAACTGTTCACCCTTATGCGCAACATTACCGCCAGTCATGGTAACCTCTGTTGCCGGTCCCATCAGGAACTGAATGCAGTCCAGCTCGTGGATATGGTGATAAAGGTGACCACCGGATTTTGCGCGAATCTTCTTCCAGCTGATGGACGGCTGCGGCTCTTCCCAGCCGTTTCGTGCAGAGTGGCAATAGAGAACACGACCGATTTTCCCCTCTGCGATCAGCTGCTTTGTATGGCGTACCGCGCGGAAGAAGTTCATGACATGGCCTGCCATGAAGATCACACCGTTTTCTTTGCAGGCGCGTACCATTTCGTCGCAGTCCGCATAGCAAAGCGCGATCGGCTTTTCACAGAAGACGTGCTTCTTATGACGTGCTGCTGTCAAAACTGGCTCTTTGTGCAGATAGTTCGGCGAAGCTACCAGCACAGCGTCGACATCATCACGCGAGCAGAGCTTATCCAAATCCGTTTCGACATCGCAGCCAAGCTCTTTTGCCACAGTCTCAGCATTTTCGGGGTCATAAACTGCAACAATTTTTGCCCCCTCCTGCTCTTTCATAATGCGACCAAGTTCAGCACCGAAATATCCCGTACCGACAATTGCATATCCAATCGTTTTCATAACAATATCTCCTTTTATTTGATAGAGCCCTGTGCCAAACCGCCAGCAATGCGCTTCTGGATCAGCATGAAGAAAATTACAGAAGGAATTACGACAAGTGCGGATGCAGCCATCATAACGCCCCAGTCCAGCACCTCTTGACCCATGAGTGATTTCAGTCCAACCGCAACGGTCATTTTGTCGCGGCTGTTGATCAAAATGAGTGAGAACAGGAACTCATTCCATACGTTGATAAATGTATAAATTGCCACGGCAACTACACCGGGTGCGACAATCGGCAAGACAACACGACTAAATACTTGAAGCTTGTTCGCACCATCCATGTATGCGGCTTCTTCAATTTCAAGCGGGACTGTTTGGAAGAATCCAACCAAAAGCCAAATCGCATATGGGACAGAAATCGAAAGATACACAATAATCAGTCCAACGCGGCTGTTCATCAGCCCTGCTTTGCCCATAATGATCGAATATGGGATCGCAAGCAAGATGGGCGGGAACATATATGTCGTGATCAGGACCCTCGTCATAATCTTTCCAAATCTCGGGAAGAACCGAACAACACCATATGCACCAAGCGCAGAAATCAGAATAGCAATGATTGTTGTGCTTCCGGCAACAACAACACTGTTCATAATATTTGTGCCGAACTTTAGTTGCTCAAAAACAATTTTATAATACTCCAGCGAAAAGACCTGAGGGAAAATCGCAGTGGGATTCGCTGTCAGTTCGCCCTTGCTCTTTACAGAAGATACTAATATCCAAAACAGCGGAAACGCTGCCAAAAGCGCAAGAATTGTCAAATAGGTATAGGAGATCGTGTCGCCTAAGATACCGCGTCTAAAATGTTTACGCTTGTGCATCACTTCTCCTCCTCCCACTTGTTCAAAAGCCTAAAGTACTGCGCACACACAATCAGCAGGAAGAGCAGCAACAGTACGGTAACTGCTGAAGATCGTCCAAGCTGCTTCAATCCCCAACCAATGTTATATGCATAAATCGGAACGGTCAGTGTTTTATTTGCCGGGCCGCCGCCGGTGATCAAGTAAATAATATCGAAGCTATTGAAAATCCAAATCGTGCGAAGCACGACCAACAAACCCACAACAGTACGAATATGCGGAACTGTAATGTGCCAGAAAGACTGGAATGTATTTGCACCATCAATTTGAGCTGCTTCATACTGATCTTTTGGTACGGTTTGCAGCGCTGACAGGATGTTGACCATGATCAGCGGCGAGCCGAACCAGATATTGATGAACACCAGCGTTGCAAACGCCAGATTTCCAGTCAAAAATTCCGGCGCGGTTGAGCATAGTCCGAGCTTGATCAGAAGATTCGGCAAAAAACCGTAAACGCCGTTCAAAATCCACTTCCAGGAAAACGCCAAAACGATTGATGGAATCGCCCAGGGAATAATCAGGATTGTACGATAAATACTAGAGCCTTTTTTGATTCGGTTCAACGCCAATGCGCCGGTAAAACCGACTATTAACTGCCCCAGCAGAGAGAAAAAGGTCCATTTCAGGTCGTTCCAAAAGGCCGTCCAGAAATCCGGATCAGTCAACGTTTTAATATAATTATCAAGACCGAGGAATCGATAAGTAGGCTTAATGAGATTTTTGTTTGTCAGACTATAGAAGATACTGGAAGTAACGGGATATAGCAGGAGTAAAATAACCACGGTGAGCGCGGGAAGAATAAACAGCCAACTGCTTGCTTTTGATGATAGCGTGCGCCTTCTTTTCACAATTTTGCAGACCTCCTTTGCTGCGCTAGAGATAAAGGAGGCGGGGGAAGCCCCCGCCTCCTGGGTCACCCCAATAAAATCTTATTCTGCTGCTTCAAACAACTCATTTAGCTGTTTGTTGGCGGCTGCCGCAGCGTCTTCAACAGATGTGCCGTTCAGGACGATGTCCTGGAACATATTCTCGACGACACGCTGGTTTGCAAGGATGCCAGCCTCGACGCAGGGGCCATATTCCATGCCAATATAAGTGCCGTGGCTCAGAGCATCGCTAATCACACGCATTTCGGCTTCATACTTCTGAATCGTCGGATCCGAAAGGAACGTTGGATCATTTGTGATTTCCTTCAGAGCAGGAAGCATGCCAACCGGAACAGAGTGCAGGAACGGGACATAAGTTTCCGGCTCATAGAAAGACTCGATGAATGCCTTGCAGATTTCAGGATGCTTAGAGTTCTTCCAAACAACCATCGGCATATTATTGACGATGTACTGCGGCTGCTCGCCTTCGTTGCGGGTGGGAATCGGTGCGCAGCTGATGGAATCCATCAGATCGGGGCGGTTTGCCTCAACGCCACTGATATGGAAACCGGAGTTGAAGTCAAATGCGTTTTTGCCCTGATAATAAAGCGTCGCCTGATCGAGCGTGTTGTAGTTGATCGAGTCTGCCGGAGAATTTGTCTTATACATATCCGTCCAGAACTTGATGCCTTCAACAATATCCGGATCGGTCAGGTTTGCCTTGCGGTCTTCTGTCAGAAGGGACTTGCCGCAGCTGCCAGCCCAGACATCCAAGAAGCACGTTGCATACATATCGTTCGTGCCCATCGGAACAGAGCAGCCGTAAACTTCGCCGTTCTCGCCCTGCGTGATCGCCGTCGCTGCCGCATTGAACTCGTCCCAAGTCGTGGGAACATCAAGATTGTACTTTTCCAGCAGATCCTTGCGGTACCACATCACAAATGCATGAGAGTAGATCGGTACTGCATAGCAGCTGCCATCATAGGTCATTTCCTGAATCGGAGATTCATAGAAACGGTCGCGGCCAATTTCGTCGATCATATCATCCAGCGGAATGATCGCGTCGGCGTTGATCATTTCGACAACCTGACCGGCCTGCGCGGTACTCATGTCGGGGACGTTGCCCGAGGCGAGGCCGGTCGTCCACTTGGTGTAGAAGTCTGCCCAGGAGTAGGTTTCAATGTTGATCTTAACCTTGGGGTGTTTTTCCATGAATGAATCGGCTGCCGCCTGAATCCGCTCAAGTCTGGGACCCTGCGTGAACGAGTGCCAGAACGTGATCTCACCCTCCAGCTCATCCGCTGTTTCAACAGGCTCTGCCGGTGCGGCATCTTCTTTGTCAGTGGTCTGCGGAGCGTCCTGGGTTGTTTCAGTTGGAGGGGTTGTCGTATCATCTGCTGAGCTACAACCAGCCAAGCAACTGAGAAGCATCAGTGCTGCCAAAAGAAGCGCTAAGTATTTTTTCATAATTTTTCCCTTTCTGCTCAATGTTTTTTTGGTGGTATTGCTATGGCTTCATTATAGAAAATTATTTTCATTTTGTGTAGAGGATGAAATGACCAATCATAGCATTATTCGCTCATAATTTGGGTGATTCTTTCCCTGCACGAACCGCCTGTCCGCGTGAGATCCGGCGGTATTGATGCGGTGAAACTCCAAATACTTGCCGGAAGGTGCGGGAAAAATAGTTTGCGTCGCTGAATCCGACCCGATATCCAATTTCTGCAACTTCCCGATTGCTTGTCAATAACATTCTTGCAGCGGACGTCATGCGTAATTCTCGAATATAATCGCTTGGTGATTTCCCGGTATGCGCTTTAAATAGTCTTCGGAATGATGTTTGACTGACTTGCGCCATTTCGCTGAGAGATTGTATTGTAAATTGCTCATTAAGGTGCGGTGTTAAGTAGTCTACAACAATTTGAATCCGGGGATCGCGATTGATATTCTGTGTCTTAGCATTTCTTCTGCGAATCGCCTCGAGGCTATGCACATCTGGCAATTCACGATCATGTGAACTGCCGTCTCCTTCACATTCTGCATTGGCGCATTGTGTTAAATAGGCAATGATCAATTCTAGATTTCCTCGAATCCGAAACAGTCTGCTCGGATTTTGACTCGTTGCGCTTTGATAGATTTCTTGAAAATACGTCAAAACATTTTCCTGTACATTTTTCGTAACAGTTGGGATATGAAAATATTCACCGAGAAAATCGCTGTCGTTTAATCGCGCAGTAACACAGAAACGAATAGAATAAAACTCAACATTATCGCTCAGCGCCCAGCACGACATAACCGCTCCTTCCGGTATGTAAACGATCTCATTTTTGTGTACTGCGATCTCCTCTGAGTTGATTTTAAATACAGCTTCGCCTCTGGTAATAAAGCGGAGCAAACAATAGGGGATATAATCTTCCGGGAAAAACCATCCAGAGTGAAAGGTATACTTATCAACATATAAGAAGTTGAATCGCATTGCTGAATACAATGATTGTGGAATTGTTGTCTGCATCGTTATTCCTCCAAACTTGTCAATAACATCTTATTTATGGTTGAAAAATGCTAGTAATGATGTATGTATTACTTTAAAGTTTCCTAAAAATCTGCTAGGATGAATAAAAAAGTATTTAGGAGGTCTACCTCGTGGATTTACAGACGGTCATGTTGCAGGAAGCGCGTAAGGCTTATCCCAGCCACGAAGAAGTTGATCAGTGGGCAGAGCAACTCTTAAGGCAGTCAGAGACTGTTGCGATTCATGCAGAATTTGTGGATTATTGTCCAATCACTGTTCCTTTTGGGAATTCCCCCAACACGTTGGTAAATAAATATGTCAAATTTACGGCAAGTGACAATCGCCAAACATTTTATGGCTATTGGCAGCCCGCAATCCGAACTCCAGCCCCCTTACTAATCAATCTTCCGGGTTACGGTTCGTCTATTAGTATGCATCCGCAACTGGCCGATCAGGGATTTCATATTTTACATATCTCTCCGTTAGGATATGCTGAACCAAATCAAATCCATCCTGAAATGCAACTCCCAGATGGGAACTGGCCGGTTCTTGACCGTACCGCCCGGGGACTTAAGGGTGGATATGCAGATTGGCTCTCGGATTGCCTTTTAGCAATTCGATGGGCATTACAGCAGCCGGGTGTGCTTCCACAGATGTCCCTATTCGGAACAAGTCAAGGTGGCGGCGGCTCCCTGTTGCTTGCCTCAATTCTCGGCGGAAAAGTCAGATGTGTTTGTGCCGATCTTCCCTTTTTAACCGATTTCCCGGCTACTGAATTAGAAGGGCCGGCATACAGTATTCTAAAACCAGCCTATGAAGAAACCGACCACACACTGTTTTGGAATCAACTTGGTTATGTTGATACTCTTTCTCACGCACACCGTATCAATGTTCCAGTCATGCTTTCCGCTGGTGGTTTGGATAACACTTGCCCGCCAAAAACGATAGAGCATCTTTTCTCTGAACTTGATTGTACAAAGCAATACACGTTTTCAAAGAATGTGGTACACACACATTCTCGCGAAAGTATGGTTCTCTTTTCTGCGTGGCTGCATTTATATGCCTGAAGCACTTATTGATGGCGGTTCGCTAATGCCCGCATAATTTTTTCTTTGTTCTGTTCAGATATTTCTGGGTTTTTATTGCAATACTCATGATACAGAATATCCAGAACATAAAACTGTGCAATCTTTGCGGCAACCGAGCCTTGCTGCAGAGGTGATTCGTTTGAACCGCACTGCAGCACAATATCCGATTTTTCTGCCCCAGGAGATTTGCAAAATCTTGTCAGCATAATAATTGTTGCACCATTCTGCTTTGCTTGAGATAAAATATCCTCCATTTCAGTCGTTGATCCAGAATAAGAAATGAAGAATAATACATCCTTAGCTGTCATGGTTGCTGCTGCTGAAACCTGTAAATGAGAATCATATATGCTAAAGAACTTGGAACTCACGGAAGAAAACAGATGTGCTGTTTCCTCTGCCATTAGCATAGAACCACCTTGACCCATGCAGTAGACTATTTCTGCCTGACTGAGCGCCTCTACTGCGCGGATCACGTGCTCTTTTTTCAGCAATTCAGCAGTTTGTTTCAGTGCGGAAGAGTATTCACTGTATAATATTCCACTTATATTTTGGTGTTTCGTGGGTGTTGTTGTCGTGGTTTCAGATGTCGGTCTATCTGAAAAAGGCTCATAGCTCGGGTTGCTCAATTTTACAAGCTCAATTTTTAATGCGGTATATCCACGTGAGTGGAAACGCTTGCAAAAACGAGTAATTGTAGCTTCGCCAACATGACAGACTTCCGCAAGTTCGCTAATTGACATCATTTGCACTTCGTCTGTATGTTCCAAAATATATTCGGCAATTCTCTTTTCAGAAATTGTAAGCTCATAGTAGATGCTACTCATTTCGCTCAAAATATTCATATGCTTACTCCATTTCGTTGTTATATTGCCTTAAAACAACCTTTCCTGCTCAAGGACAATTTCCATATCTATATGCTACACTACATAGATAAGTAATTTCAATTATCATATTAAATGAAAATTGTTTTCAGTTTTTATTAAAATAAACGAGGTCTTACTTTATGATTTATGATACACTTACAAACAGTCATCTATATTATGGCATCAGTGCGCGATTGCAAAAGGCACTTGATTTTCTTGTAAACTCAGATTTTTCGACGATACCCGATGGCCGTTATGAAATTGATGGCAATGATGTTTTTGCAAATATCTCACACGGAATGACCGTGCAAAATACACCAAATGCAGAAGCTCATAACACATACCTTGACATTCAATATCTTATTGAAGGGCACGAATTGATCGGGGTTGCACAGCGAGAAACTTTAACGGAAGTTGAGGCACATCCCGAGCGTGACATCTGGTTTTACACTGGAAAATATGAGTATTTGTCTTTGGGCGATAATCGCTTTATTATTCTATGGCCACATGATGCCCATGCGCCCAATCACGCTGTCGACGGCATCCCCGTTGCGACAAGAAAGTGCGTAGTAAAAGTACGAGTTTAATATAGTGTACAAGTGCGCACCTAACTGCGTTATTTTCCCCTTTCCATAAAAGGAAACACCGCAAGATGAATCTTATGTATCATCTTGCGGTGTTCCTGTTATGAAACTAAGTTAATGAGTGTTTCAAACAAATAGCTGTAAAAAAGCACACAGTTCCCCCATATAAGTGTGGTCCAAAGACTTTTTATCCGCATTATTGAAGAACAGCTTACCTCATACTTTCATTTGCTGAATTGCTTTTGCGGCAAGTTGTAAAAAACTCGGCCATCGAGATTCCAAGCACCCTGCAAATTTGCTCAATGGTATCTACAGAAAGCTGGCTGCCTCTGCAGCGAGAGACGCGAAGCGTCGTGT
>ERZ780094.418-NODE-418-length-17027-cov-12.820057_pt1 | contig 17027 bp, 28 predicted proteins | sample MGYA00511174_ERZ780094 | MGnify/ENA primary metagenome ERZ780094 (study PRJEB29588, sample SAMEA2148063) | human gut metagenome | biome: human gut; feature: human-associated habitat; material: faeces | place: Denmark | collected 2008/2010 ...
AAAAACGGAAAAAGAAAAAAACGGAAGGCAAACTTGCAAACACACTAAAAAACAAAACCACCATTTAAAGCAAGAACGAAATCAAAAACAATAAATAAGTAAATTCTATAATTCTCTTTATACAAAAAAAAACAAACCTGTGTTATTCCTCCGTTTACAAATAAAAAACTATCCATCTATCAGATGATCCATTAAAAAAAACGTATCTTTGCTACTCATTATTTTTAATGCTAACATGAAATACGGAGTAACAAAAAATACATTAGTTATTACAGCAGGCATAGTTTGGCTCTTAGCCGGTATCAATATCTTGCGTATTGGAATAAGTTGCTGGATAAACGATTCTCATTATTGGTTCTTCAAAATCTGTGAAGCCACTATAGTATTTCTTTTATTCTTTGGTCTGATATTTCATAAACTTTACAAGAAACATACTCATCGCATATCTCAAAAGAAATCCAAGAATTGTCCATTCTCTTTCTTCGATGTAAAAGGGTGGATTATCATGGGATTCATGATTACCATAGGTATCTTGACACGCACCCTGCATGTACTACCAGAAGCATTTATTGCTGTATTTTATACAGGATTGTCAGTAGCCCTAATTACAACCGGTACCCGATTTATATGGTACTGGTGGAGAAACAGGCATCTACTAGTCTGATAAGTCATTCGGTCTACAGAGGTTTCCACGATGGATGCTGTTTTCCCCTCGCACAATGTCAGCGAGAGCCTCCCAAAAGAAACGACAGCATCACCAATCACTCTTTCAAATCGTATATCTCAAGAAATGTATAGGCTACACAGGTTGGTACCACTAGCAAAACGAATCAACGAAAAATCATATAATACTACGCTACCGTTTCCACATCGGGCAAATCAGACATACCTGATTACAAATTGTTATAAGCCCCGGAACAAGTTGTTGTCATTGTATGGACGGCATACAGTCCGGCAACCTTAATGCAGTACATCTGCACCGGTAAGCTCCACAATACGTTCGGCCACAGTTTGTGTGTCCCTGCGCGGAGAAGTAAGCCACAAGCATCTTACTTTTTTCAGCCGGATAATCGAAATCACTCCAGTTCTCTCCACTTCCTAGCTTTTCGGGCATTGTTAACTGTTCTGTTTCTGGTGCGGAAGTATCATTGGGAAAACATGCTATCACGCTGAACTATTGATTGTCATATTCTTCATCTGTCGCAACATAAGTCAATATGTCGTGTTTGAAAAAGTTAACGAAAAGTTACAACTCCTTGTCGAAAAACTCCATTCCCCCCTAACTGCCGTACCCACATACTCCGGCACGTAGTAGATTTTGATGTGTGTTGCATCGGAAATAAAAGTCAATTCCTTGTCCTGTGTACCCGTGACACGGCTATAACATTGTTCCGTTGTATAATAAGATATCAGCAATGCTACCAACTATCATCAGTAACGTCTGATTGAATAGATTTATGTTCTGTACTCCGTCGGATTGAAACCGAGATTCTGTTGTACATAACGGCTGAGATAGGCTTGTGACGAGAAGCTGAACATATCGGAAATCTGCACGAACGACAATGACTTATCACTCAACAGGCGTGAAATATCAAATATTGTATAACGGTTAATCCAATAGTTGGCGGCATATCTGCTCACCTTTTTTAACACTTCCGACAAGTATTTCGACGTAATGCACAAACAATCGACATAATAAGATACCTCCCTGTGTTCGCGGTATGTACCATCCTCCAGCATTCTCAAGAAACGATGTATGATGGAGGCATCTGCGTTGAAATGTCGCTTTCATCATAGATACGAGCATGAAAATCGAAAAAATCAAGGATAGCCGTCTGCATGGCGTTGATAAGCATTTCACGGTAGAAACGATGTTCAGTATCCTTGATACACAACTCAAGCAGTTCAAGATCTCGACGACAGACAATCTGCTGTTCAAGCGAGAGGTGCATGACAGAGTTGAGGAAAAGGCCAGTTGTCCTTTCATTCCATAATTGCTCTAAGGTTACATAGTTCAACAAATCCAGACTTCACATAGATAATCTTGGCACAGAAATCCATTGAAACTTCTATATTTTCAATCATTTTCCGCTTGCGGATAATCGACAGATCGCCAGCATGCAACTCAAAATCCATTCCGTTGAACCGATATCAACATCCCCCTCCCAAACAGAACAAATGTGACAAATACTCCTCTTCGGCATCGGTCGGAATCCGGGTAGCCCAATCGATTACCATAATATCTTTACACTCTTCCATACTTTTATACCGTTTGCTTAATAAAAACAGAAATAACCATAAATACAGAATCTCAAGCGACTGCTGCTATAAAGCCATTGCATTTACATTTTTTAATAATTCTACAATGGAATAGTTATTTTTTATGGGCGATCCTCCGAACACTTCGCTCATCTCCATCATTTCAAGTTCAATATCTATCTCCTTTACTTTTTCATCAGTCATGTGAACATCAGCAGCACCAGCATTTTCTTTAAGCCGGCACAGATGGCACGTTCCTAGAATAGGTATAATCCATGGACGTTTGTTCATCGTCCACGACAGCGCGATTTGCGACGGGATGGCATGGTATTTTTCCGCCAAACGGTCAATAAGAGAAAACAACGATTCATTCTGCTCAAAACTCTTCATCTGGAATTGAGGCATAACGGCACGGTAATCCATTCGAACATCAAATCGTGTTTCAGCAGTATAACATTTCGTAAGCAGCCCGTTTGCAAGTGGCGAGAAGGCCACAAGGCCCATGTCTAGTTCTTCAAGGAGAGGGAACATTTTTCGTATTGGCGAGCCATCATCGAATAGTGGTTCTGCACAGCAATAACGGGACAAACTGCATGAGCGCGACGTAGATACTCTTCAATAGCTTCTGAAATGCCCCAGTGCAGGATTTTCCCATCACGGATCAGATCGGTCATTACTCCTGCTACTTCTCCGGTTCAACCTTCGGATCAATATGATGCTGATAATACAGATCTATACGATCAGTACGCAAACGATGGAGTGATCCTTCAACTGAACTGTAGATAACTGAAGGCTGCGAATCGGGAATCACGACATGTGTACCGGCTACGCCAAAACCATCAAACTATATGCCGAATTTTGAGGCTATCACAATTTGGTTGCGGAACGACTGCAACGCTTTTCCCAACAATTCTTCATTACCATTCGACCTGTCCGGTGTACCATACATTTCGGTCGTGTCAAAAAAGTATACCCCATATCTACGGCATCGGTCAATAGTTCCGTTATTTTACACTTATCGGCAGGCGCACCGTAGGCATGACTCATACCCATGCAGCCCAGACCGACGGCCGATATCCTCAATCCACTCAGTCCTAATGTTCTGTATTCCATACCATCTTTTCCACCTCTTCCTGCGTAGCGTTGAAAAAGCGTTTTTCTTTATTGAGCGAACACATTTGTTCCATTTTCTTGTTATTCAGTTCGAAATCGAAAAATGGCAATATTCTCCTTGATATAATCGAGGTTCGATGCTCCGGGAATGACAGAGAAATCTCCTTGAATATGCCAGCGAAGAATTATCTGGACGGGAGATTTACATGTACCTTGGCTATTTATCGGATGACAGACTGAACAACGCACCATTAGACATCGCACCACCCAACAGAAACCAACAAGTAATGTGAATACCATAAGGTTTTACCTTGTCGCGTATGGCCAACCGTTGAGCGTAAGAGTGGCATTCGATCTGCAATACTGCGGGTTTTACACGCGATTCGATCATAATTTTCTCGAACGCCTCGTCATTTGCATCGAAATTACTGATTCCCAATGCACGTACTTTTCCCATATCACGCCATGCACCCACAAAATCGCCGGCTGGCTGGTGAACAAATCCAATTGCATGTGTTCCAATATCTTATCTATAGCCTCTAATGTCTTACTTTCGCCATATTCGGTCGGCCAAAGTTTCGAGGTGATCCAAATTTTCTCACGTGAAATACCACTCTCCTTTACAGCTCGTCCCACTCCGGCTTCATCATTGTGCATGAGCAGTATCGATATGTCAATAACCGATCTTCAAAGCAGTAAGGCACGATTGTTCACATATAGAACCGGATGATTGCATAAAAGTTCCCAAACCGAATTGCGGCATCAACACACCATTATTGAGTTGTACCATCGGTACATTAGCGACAGTTTTACAAATATCCTGTGCGGAAACAAAGATGCAGCCCATCAAGGCCACACACACTAGCATTGCAATAAACTTCTTCTCCATATTATATTTCTAATCTGTTTTTAATAGTTTCACAGTACAAAATTAGCGTGACTTGCCTATGTTATATTTACAAGAAATACGGATTGAATTACATTTTTTCAGTTTTTGAATATAAAATTACTTCTATCCGCAAAAACAACAATAGAAACAGAAATTTATATAACAACTTCCTGAAAGAAAAAGTGTAATTTTGTAGAAGAAAATAATCAATCATAACAAGAATATGAATACAATAAAATTGAATAACGGTGTCGAAATGCCCCAGATAGGTTATGGCGTCTATCAAGTTTCTCCGAACGAATACGAACGTTGTATAAGCAGTGCTTTATAGATCGGTTATCGCATGATCGATACAGCACAAGCATACCACAATGAGGAAGGTGTAGGTAATACCATACGTAAAAGTGATATCGACTGCAAAGAGATTTTCCTCGTATCAAAAATATGGATTTCCAACTACGGTTACAAAAAGTGAAAGCCTCTATCGACAAAAGTTTGGACCGCTTACAAACCGACCACATTGACCTAATGCTCCTGCATCAGCCGTTCTGTGACTGATACAGTGCATACCGCGCACTGGAAAAAGTATATAAGGAGGGAAAGCTTCGCGCCATAGGCGTCTCAAATTTTTACCCTGATCATTTCATCTATATCACTAACAACATGGAGATTGTTCCAGCTGTGAATCAAGTGGAAACACACGTATTCAACCAACAGACTGAACCGCAAAAGAGTTCGGCACGCGCATCATGTCGTGGAGACCGCTCACCGAGGGCCGTAACGGTTTCTTCACGAATTCAATACTTGCCGAAATCGGTAGCAAATATGGGAAAAGCATAGTACAGATCGCTCTGCGCTGGTTAATCCAACGTGGCGTCATCATCATCCCCAAATCGATTCACATAGAACGGATGCAACAAAACACCGACATTTCCAATTTTGAGTTGACAGACGAAGATATGGCTACCATCGCCACACTCGACATGGGATACAGCCTCTTTTTTGATCATTATGATGCTAGAACCACCCATATGTTTATGGAATAGAGATAAAATAATACTACTATAACGACGGTTCAACAGTTCTGATCGTGTAGAATCAACACAAGACGATGAACAAACTGGTTAAATCAAACTAATAAAAAACAATCGCCGCAGAAATAGATGTATAACTCCCTGCGGCAATTGTTTTATTGTAATATCCAAGTGCATCGATCTATCAATTGTTTTTTACTATCACTGGCACGTACTTCTATTTCATTCCTTCCTTTTCTGAGAGGGACCTCCTTGAACAAACAAACTTTCAAACTGTCCGGCTTCATCCTTCTACACTGACAGTCATTCACTATCAATATCACTTCTTCTACATTCGAAAAGACCTGTACATCAACGAGCGGCTTCACCCGATTCACATTACGACGCCCTGCGATATAAATCATAGGTTCTGGATTCCAATTGGCCCGGTAAAAATAATAAGCATCCTTTTTAATCTTACGATCATGAGTTACCAGTCCTTTGTCATTGATGCCCGAACGATCCCCCTCCATACGATGAGCTGCACCGAAATCAAACATATTCCACACAAAACTAGCCCACACATACGGACGTTCATTTATTATTTTCCAATTCTGAATATGATATTCTGTTTGCCAATTCTCTGGATGCCACCAACTTCCGGGAACAGTTTGTACCAATGAGTCCTGCTGATGATAGATACTAGCACCAGCACCATATTCGCTGATGGCAATTTTTATTTCGGGATGGTTCTTATGAGTAGCATCCAACCATGTGGCAAGCGTAGCCGGTGTGGCCCCATACCATCCATCATAGCGATTCCAAGCTATATGATCAGTAATGAAATTCAACGCGCCATCCTGATTACTTGCAGAAGTAGTAGGACGAGTAGGATCCTCCCGATGTGCCATAGCATTCAACTCCTTTATATACTCTACAGGATTGTCTCCCTGCTCTTTCAATTCATTGAACAATCCCCAAAAACAGATACTAGGATGATTGTAATGCTGGCGGATCATCTCTTTCAACTGCTCCTTACCATTTTCGCGGAAAGAAGGCTGATCAACAAAACCTTTATCAGCGTATCCTCCCGGCCCCACAAATGGAATCTCAGCCCAAGTGACAATGCCATATTTATCCATTAAATCATACATATAGGTAGCTTGTGGATAATGTGCCAGACGAACGGCATTCACCCCCATATCAAGCATGATACGAGTATCTTCCTCGTGATGCACCGGATAAAGAGCATTACCCACTTCCGCCCTCTCCTGATGACGGCATACACCATGCAGCGGCAAATGTTTTCCATTCAAGAAAAAACCTTTATCGGGATCCGTGATGTAATAACGTACCCCTAACGGCTGTTCCACTTTATCCAACTCTTTTCCATCTTTAATCAAGGTCACCACCGTCTGATACATGAATGGATCCTGCGTCCCGTTCCAAAGACGCGGATTCTTCAGTATGAACTCTATATTCTCTACCTGTACATCTGTATGAGGAATCATACTTACTTCCTTCTCCGTTTCATACACAGTCTTTTTTCCATCATTAACCTGCAACCGGAGCACTGCTTTTCGGAGTTCTCCCGTTCCATTAGAAAGATTGATGCGTGCACAAATAGCTGCCTGTTTGTCCGTAATCTGTTGCTGTATGAGATAAACCCCAGACGATGCATAATCTAACGGAGAGATACACAGGTTATCAGTCAGCAACAGATGTACATCCCGATAAATGCCACCATAAAAATTAAAATCACCGACCAATGGCATTACATCCAACTGCTCGCCATTATTGACACGTACCAGCAATGTATTCTCTTTTCCATATTCCACTTTATCGGTTATCTCGAAGACAAAAGCTCCATAACCGCCCCGATGCTCACCTATATGTTTACCATTTACAAAGACATTGCTCACGCAATTCGCTCCCTCAAAACGTAAAAAAAGCCGCTTACTTTGCCACTCGGGACGGATGAATATTTTTTTAGTATAATTACCTATTCCCCTCTTGTAATCGTGCTTACCACCCAAAGCGTCCTGTGCATTCCAAGTATGAGGCAAGTCTACCCTACGTGCAGCATTAGCATTTACTTGATGGGAAAAACGGAAACTCCAATCCTGATTGATAAGCTTATCTTCTCTTTGTGCCAACATCTGCATACTGAAAGCTGCGGCAAACAATACAGTAAAAGTTCTTCTGAGGTTTTTCATATGTATTTTTATTATTATACTTTGATTTATGTTCCAACAGCAAAAATAGATAAAAAACTTGAGAGACCAACTAAAACACAGAAGAATAGTTGAATACAAAGAAGATAAAAGTCAAAACCGCCGTGAATAACTTTTCTTCTGATATTCACAGCGGCATATATTATAACTAGAATAATAAATCAACACATATCCCCTCAGAGATTTTTCCAAGCATTTCTTAGAATATTTTGTATAAAAGCATGCTAAAAAATACCGATATAATTACAAATACAAAGTCCAACGAAATATTAGTTTATTATTTTACATTTAGCTTATAACCAACAGAGAGGGTTAAACTATTATAGTTTACACCTATATTATCATTTTTAGATTCTTTTCCAAGTGATATTTCATATTGAAGCTTAACTGTCCACCTCCGATTTTTAATACCTACAGCAAACGTCATTCCCCAGTCGAAATTTCTCGCATGTTGATATAGAAACTGGTTGCTACCACCCTCCGTACTTTCTCCCACACCAGGATATCCTTCAACCAAACCGGAAGAAGGTATAGTAAGATAATATGGATTACTATCAATATGATTTTTGATACAATATCCTATATATGGTCCTATTTCAAAGAAAAATTTAGTGGAATTGTTGCTATGGATAGAGATTTTAACCCAAATAGGAACTTGTAAAAAATGCCTTGTCTGAGAAACATTTTCTATCCATGTAGCATCTCCATTACTATATGTTCCACCATTATTTACAGAGTATCCTCTAAAAGTATAATATAATCCCGACTTCATAGAGAACACATTATTAACATTATAATCTGCAGATATTCCTAAACGAGTGGATGGACGCCAGCATTCTCCATACCCAGTTCTTTGTATTGCAGATAACCCAGCTTCGGTTGCCCATGTGACACACTGAGCATTAGCCCACATGCTACAAGAAAAAACAACAGCAAATAATAATACTTTTTTCACTGAAAAATAAATTAAAGTTAGTAATTTTATAGTTTATACTATCGTGTCGCTATAATCTTTTTCATCATAATAACCTTATTTTTTACAGAATGACAACAAAGTTTCATTTTACCCCCATCCATGAGATTATTTTTATTTCAAACTAACATTTTACCAAATCGATAAAATCGAACGTAAGTACGACATAGCGATGACTGATCCGCTAAAAAACAACCTAAATCAACCATTATTTGAATACAATGGAAACAAGCAATAAAGTATTGCACGAGAAACCCACATGAGAAAAGAAAGTTCCGGTTATGCATTGATGGAATACCTATACCTGAATGGTTCAAGATGAAATTCAAAGAATTCAAAAAGAGGAAAAACAGACCGAAAAGAGGATTAAGAACATAATATTCAATAACAAAAAAACAAAAATGCAATTCTGATAGTCAATGAATTGCATTTTTATTTCTATTTTTGCAGTCATTTGCGAGGCTGAACAATAATATAAATTTAACAAGATATCATGAAAAAGAAAATGATCATTGTATTTTTAAGTACAAGTATATCGCTGCTATTTTCTTCATGTTCAACTATACTAGAAATTATAACAGGAGATAGACAATGTATATATCCTAATTGTACAGAACGGGGAACCAGCAACTCTGCTTATTGCTCATATCACAAACCGTACTACTTAAAATAAACGCTTTATCTACTTAAATTAACACGTTGAGAAAGATTTAAAATGCCTTATTTCAAAATATTTTCAGGTATTTGAGGAAATAGAGCCACATCTCCATTCACTGAGTATTCCGTATCCTCTTCTTGCATTTACATCGTAGGAGCAAATGCAATATCTGAACGTGTGTTTATAAACTTTAATATTTGGTCCCAATCCACACCTAAATACTTACTTATAATACTATATGTTGCAGAAGAAGAACCTATCAAATTTAATTTATAACCTGATGCAGTAATATTTTCATTAGTTAGTTTGCCATCTTCGTCTGTTTTATAGGTTAATGTCAAAAATGGAATTGTTTCATATGAGAGGTTGGGGTTATTATTTTTCCCGACTGAGAATTTATAACACCCCTTACTTATAAGATTCTCATCTATTTTATGCTCTAAATAGTTGTATGTAAAAAAGCAACATTCCTTAGCTTCATTATTTTTCAAATAAACATTTATCTCACTCATAAGATTTTTTATCTAAATGAAAAGGTGTAATTTCAAACTTTTCATCATTGCAACTTGTCATACAAAACACACTTAGTAAGACAACAATAAAAGCATTTTTTACTTTCATGATATAATTACTCATTAAAAACAAAAGGTACTGATATACATATCTACACTGGAAAGGCTGGAGTCGGGAAATCCCCGAACCAGTCTTTTCTATTTATTTAACGAATCACAAAATAGAATGGAGCCTTTCTAAGCGATTGGCTCCATTTTGTCATTTGCTCTTCTTGGTTATTCTTCGTATCTTTACGTGACCAAACTAAAAGAATAATTAAACCCGAAAGGAGGCGTAATCATGTTTGAAGAACTATCAATAGAAGAAGCAAACGAACTTCTTGAAATGATTTCAAAGTTTCAAATATTCGAATATGAATATTGAATTAAGCAAATAATTTAGTTTGACAGCCTTTCCACACCACGGAGAGGCTATTTTATTGTATAACGTATCTTTCTCGTATCATCCTTCACATCATTTAACCATCATTCGAGTTACCTCGTCTTTCACTTTTTCGTTATATGCACAGGAGGTTATCAGATTTTTATCAAGATTTTCTCCGTAAACTCATTGTTGAACAAATCAATCTTTGTAAATTATAACATCATTAAAATTTGGAGGACAGCCTTATGAAAGACCCGTTCAAACTTAATGTATCATCCCTCATGGCTTTGTACGAATTGTTTCCTACGGAAGAAGCCTGTACCAAACATCTTGAAGCCATTAATTGGCATGGTAAACCTGTTTCACCATTTGACAAGACCTCCAGAGTTTATAAATTGAAAAGCGGCAAATATCGCTGTAAGAATACAGGTAAGAACTTTACCGTTCGCACAGGCACGATGTTTGAAAAGACAAAGATAAGTTTGCGTAAATGGTTTACAGCTATTTGGATTGTCACTAACGATAAGTCTGGAATTTCATCCTATCAGTTGGCAAGCCATATAGAAGTAACGCAAAAGACGGCTTGGTATATGCTTCAAAAGATAAGGCGACAAATGTATCTTGCCAACGAATCCATGCTGAAGGGTAAGGTAGAAGCGGACGAGACCTATATCGGTGGAAGGAATAAAAACCGACATTGGAACAAGAAAGTCAAACATTCACAAGGTCGTTCTCATAAAGACAAAACTACTGTCGTGGGAATGATAGAACGGGACGGATTTTTGGTAGCCAAAGTTACAAAAGATACAACTGCCGATACATTATCGTCCTTGATACTTGCTTTCGTAGAACCCGATACAATCCTGTTTACAGACGAAAATGCCTCTTACAATCAGATAGGACGAATTTACGAACGCTATTATGTTGACCACGGCAAACACCAATACGGCAATGGAGACATCACTACCAACAGGATAGAGGGAGCTTGGACAGTCCTTAAACGTATGTACCACGGAACTTACATAAACTTGCCCAAGAAGCATTTGCAAAAGTATGTTGATGAGTTCGTGTATAGGTATAATTTGAGAGACATCAGCAATTCAGACCGATTTAACTGTTTCCTCTGTTGCGCTGACACACGTTATACATACAAACAAATCAGAGAATCAGTATGTCTAAAATGAAAAGAAGAAAAGAACCCACGGAGTTCAGACTTGGAACAATCATTGTTCCCTACATTGAAATGTTCGATGACGCGGTAGCCATAAGAATAGAGGGTGTACAACTTATCATTGACACGTATTTCAATGACTTGTCCATTGGGGATATTCCACAGCAATATGTGTTCACTTGGGACTGGCTCGGCAAAGGTTACAAATTCACCGTCATAAATCACCTCTATAAGTCGTCAAGGGCGAAAACAAAACGTGGCTTTAAGAAGTTACTCGCAGAGGCATTACCATTGCTTATAGACCCTAAAAACGGACTAATAAAAAAGCCGGAACTTAGTCCGGCTGATTTGAAAGGGTTTAATTCAACTTTAAAACAGTTTAGTTCTTGATTGTAACGACAGAGGATATTGTATATGTCTTAGGGAAAATAAGATTGATGCCCTCTTTTTCATAGTCCTTAATTGAACCTTTAGAAGTCACTCCATAATTCTGGGTATATAGGCTCAATTTGTTCCTACAAAACACCGTAACTTTTTCACGGTCTCTACTGTTTTTGACAATTCCTTCATATAGATACCCTTCTGAAGCAGAGCCACGGACATATTTTACTTCAGCATTTACTATACTTGAATCAAATCTGACATATACAGTATATGACTTTTCTGACTTATCATAACTGGCTTCAAATTCATCAAGTTTAACGATTCCAGCGATGTCGTTTTTAAGATAGGCTTCCTTATAGGAGCATAACCTAATGCTGGGACTTTCATAACAACCAACAGAATCTGTTATTGATTCTTGTGCATTTGACATTGCTGTAATCAACAGTAACGTGAACAGAACGAAATACTTTTTCATAATGGCGAATTTTTCGAGTTTTTCTCAGACAGCCAGTGAGAAATTACGTTATATTCAAAGAAAGTGGACTGCCACCTGTGTAAACTCGAAAGCATCGCCAAACGCTTGTACAAACACACAGATGAGCAGCCCACTTGATATAGGTTGCCCTCTGTGCCTTGTTTGTACTTTAATTGAATTGGCGATTCTTCGAGTATTAAGGCACTTTCCTTTATTTTCCAACAATGTTTAACCCCGAAAGGCTTGCGCAAATGTAGTAAATTCCCTATATTTGAACAAGAATTTTAAAGATAAATGTTATGGAAGAGATAACTAATAAAGTATTAGAGGAATTGTCAAAAGTTGACGGTATCATAATTGAAGACCCCAATTTCAATCTTCAAGAAGATTCAAAAGAAGAAAATTTAGAAGATTCAAAAGAGTCTGATAAACCATTATAAATGATTCTAAGAATCGTGGGGATAAAAGAGTGGTTCTGCGGATGAACACCAAATTCATAGAGATAATTTGAAAAATCCTCTTTAGTAATTTTATGTTTCTCCAATCCTTCTTTTATCTTCTTAAATGAATAATAACGCTTTGAAGCTGTTGAAATATAGATAGATTTCTTTATAATATCTCGAATTAAAAGAAATTGGTCATTTTTTATAGCTGTTTCCATATCCTACCGATTTAAATCCACTTTTGTTATCCACAGGTAATTATCAGTTCCAAACTTGAAATCTTCCTTATGGATAGATTGGGTACGTTCAAGTAAGGTTTGCTCTGTCATGCCGTTGGCAAAGTTGTGACCGACATTCAAGACAAGAGTAGTGATGTCTTGCGCATCATGGACTTCGTTAAATCGGCATTCACGAGTTTTAAGGTGTACGTCATTTACAAGGAATACACGGTGTTCACCCAACACATCAAGGATTAGAACCTTGCAATTACAGTTCATAACCAAGCCTTTGCAGGTCTTTAAAATGTTTTCATCTAATTTCATGTCCAGTAATTTTAATGATTAGTAACTGTTTAACAACGTAAAAATCAGGCAGTCCGTTTATGTCTTAGGAATGGATTGTGATTGAGTAGGACATAGAGAGGAAACGTTAAATAAACAGAAAAGACTGGTTCGGGGATTTCCCGACTCCAGCCTTTCCAGTGTAGATATGTATATCAGTACCAAACAAAAATACCCAATCTTACATATAAGGAGATGTAAAATTGGGTATTTACTCTATAATCTACTAATAATCAACATTTTGCGGTATTTACAGAACCAACAAATTTTGAAATAACTCGTAATATTCAGCATGTTATGAAGCTTCTCCGAAAAAAGCCCTCGGTTTTGTACCTACATAATTTCTATGTTTTTTTAATAGGCATTTACCTTATTCCGACAGTTTAAAGATATTTATTTTTTAATGAAATATCAAATGAATCACTTATAAACATTAAATATTTTCCTGTTTACATGAAGTTATTCTAATATTTTGCGTATGTCTGTAATAATTGAGTTTGGAAATAACTTTAAATATTTACTACAATGCAATCTTTATTCAAACAATTAAAGATAGAAAAGGTCTATGAACTTCTTTTTCCAGAGAAAAAGAAAGGATTGGCTGTTATCTGGTTATATGAACGGATAAAGAATGGAGAATTTAAGCATGGAATTTTTAAGGAGAAAGATATACATCATGCTTTTGAAGCAGTAAGTCTTATCAAAGGTGAACCTGTAAGATTACAATGGGTAACTTATACCGCATACATTCTAGAGTTATAGGAATTTTATTTTATCTATAATGATGAAAGCCAAACCTATATGTTTACCGATTTTGGTTTTCAGGTATGTGATAAGATATACCATCTGATATCTCAGCATTTTAATCCTACTTTTATAGAAATAACTTGTGCGGAACTGCATGAAAAACTTGAAGTTGCTGCTACAGAAGAGCAAATAAAAAATTGGCTTACAGTAGTAAACTTGTTTAAGCCCCAAACTCTTTTACTGGAGCAAGTCAACTATCTTAATCAGCAGATTGACCGTTCTGTAACAGCCTTAAGTGAAAAAGTCAAAAGACATAAAGAAACTTTGCTCGTGGCTTTACAGGAAATAGAAAAGCAAATAGATGCCATACGTCAGCAAAATAGGGAATTAAGAGCAGCCTTCCGAGAAACTGACCTGATGAATGATATTCTTATTTCGCATCCAGTACGCGATGACAGTGAAGAAGTAGACGATCTCATAAGCGAAAGCCATCTCATATTTTGAAGGCATTCATTTCCGTTTAGCAATGGTAGACTCACGTATTGATAAAATACAGCCTAAAATAAAACAGTTTTTTGCCTCTCTCAACCGTGACATATTTAATACAAAAGTAGAGAAGTTCTTGTATTTCCTGCTCGAAAAAAGCCAGATTACAGATAAACAAATACAGTTTCCAATTCCCTATAACGGAACAATTCAATTGGCAGACCCATCCCCCCCCTCTTTACTTCTATAGATAGCTGTTTTCACAATTGGTAGAGGCTCTGAAAAGAGGTGCTCATATACAATATGAAGGAGATAAAACACTTTTTCTTTATCTAAATAAATATGTAGATAATCTAACAGTCTATTTCGAACGACATGAGAATATAACTATTATTCCTGCTGGTAGTGAAAACGAACATTATTATTTCGCGCTCTACCATCCTGTATTAAGAAGTAATTATTCCATCGAGCGGTCACCTTTACCCAAAGAAGATATTCTTATTGCCTTATTACTATACAAAGCTTATTATATCGATCATAACATGGAACTAATTTCTGTAAAAAAGTTTGTAGCTCTAATCCGTATGGATATGCCCGACCTTAAAAGCATGTGCAACATTTGCTGATCAAAACAAAAGGCTCCAAAGAACGTTTTACTAAAACAAATGATATCCGTATTGATCAAGAAGTACAACACGCATTCAAAAATTTCCATAAGCTGAGATGGATAAATTTGAAAGAAGACGATTTTACTAATCTCCCTGAATTTCAACGTATTACTCGTAAATTTGCAGATTATATTAATCACATAGACGAATGGCTTAAAGAAGAATAAACATGAAGAAATATCCTCGTATTTACAGTCTGTCTACCATTGGTATCATACACCATCAAAAGAATGATTACATTTTTCATCCCTATTGTACTGATTTTATTGGTGATAGTGATTCTGGCAAAAGTATTATAGCCGATTTACTGCAACTTATATTTGTTGGTTCTTCCGTTTTCCGTTCCGCAACCATACCAGTCAAAGACAGACGAGAACCTGATGGTCTCGTTTTGCGGTCGCCTGGCAAATCTTTAGATTATGGATATGCATTTGTTAATATAGAAATAGCCAACGGACAATTTGTTACAGTAAGTGCCTATCTTGAAAGCACTTCTAAAGCCACACGCCCTTTTATTGTACAAGCAGGGCTGACTATTGAACAAGATGATTCTGCCCCATGTCGAAGCCTCTTTATGCCATCGATTTTCAAGATGACGAATGTATCATTCCATTAGATGATATTATTGAATACATGGAGGAAAAAGATTTGGTTTTTAAAGAATGGTAACGCATTTCTTATTTTCACAAAGTACTCTATAAAAATAAAATACTCCCTCTTAACCTCACCGATAAAGATAAAGCATCAAAAGATTATGCAAAAATAATTCAATCATTTTCACGGGGCAAAGAACTTGACACAACAAAAAGTTCCAGTTTATCAGATTTCTTATTTGGGCAGGAAAAAGGAAAAGAGTTCATGAATAAATACAAGTCAATTGTAGAAGATATAGAAAAAAATGCAATAGATTATGGAAAAAATAACCATGAAATTACTTTACTGACACAAAAATACTTTCAAGTTAGTGATTTATATAAAATGTTGATTGAAAAAAAGAAAGCGAAAAAACATACCATACTTATCAATATGTGTTTTTACTAAAAGACTATAACGCGAATAAAAAAAGTATCCAAAAGGAATTGTTTGTTTTTTTGCAAGCTATAGAAGATTCATCAGGATTAAAAATATTGGTCCAATACGAGTTAGAAGAGGCCCAAAGAAATCAGAATAAGAAAAAGTCAACATATAAAGAAACAAGTGATATTTATAGTGAATGGTGACAAAAGAAAAGTTTGCTGAACAGTGCCAACAAAATGATTGAACAATTAAATATTCTTCCTAAAGATTTGGCAAACTATTATGAACAATACAGAATACAAAAAAAGACTATATCTACTATAAAGATTTGAAGGATAAATTGGTTAACTCACATATGATTGATCTTTTTGCAAATTCAGGCTGGAAAGATGGATTAGTTACGGGAAATAGCTTTTACCTCAAAAAGATAAATGAACTACATAACCGTTTATCACAATTGCAAATAGTAGAGCAATTTCATTATATAAGCAATCCTAATTCACTTATACATTGGGCTCTGACGTACGTCTTTATCCTGCTCTCTTCCTTTCTACGGTTAAGTTCTTCCACTTTTTGGGCGTATTCCTCGTTTTTCTATTCAAAGGTCTGTACCGCTTGTTCATATTCTGTCGGTTCGGAGAGCTGCTCCTTTTGCGGTGCTTCGGGTACTTTGGGAAATTCCCTTGCCGATACGTTATAGTCGAGTTCTTTGATTTCATGCCCTTTCTTGTCCAATTTTTGGAGTGCCGTGTCGTTTCGACTTCCGTAATAGGGTCGGGCAATCACCAGCTTCGGGTCGGATTTCAATAGTTTCTCCGTTTCTTTTGCCACATGTGCTGCATTCTTGACCCCCAGACATTTACGGTACAATGTCTGCACCCATTATGTTCGGCAAAAAGGTTGTAGTTGGCTGCGTTGTGTGCACACGCCTTGCATTCCGTCTTGTCGAACTTGTATTGTTCAAGGTCGGTTGTGTAGTATTTCTCAGAATGTTTCTTGAA
>ERZ780094.423-NODE-423-length-16883-cov-4.950856_pt1 | contig 16883 bp, 13 predicted proteins | sample MGYA00511174_ERZ780094 | MGnify/ENA primary metagenome ERZ780094 (study PRJEB29588, sample SAMEA2148063) | human gut metagenome | biome: human gut; feature: human-associated habitat; material: faeces | place: Denmark | collected 2008/2010 ...
CCCCGGTTGATCGCACCCGAGGCGGGCCTTGCCCCCTCGGGCTCCCCTGCGGCTCCGGCTCATGACCCTGCCGTCTCCGTCTCATCCCGAAACTGCGACAACCCCGCAGGCCGAAGCCTGCGGGGTTGCCTCTCTATGACGCTGCAAACGCAGCGATCAGTGTTTTTGATTGAGACGCTGGAGAGTTGCGCCGTGGTCAGATCACTCCGACAGCTCTGCCTTCTTCTCGGCAGACAGCTTCTTGATCTTCGGGATGCCCCAGATGAACGCCGGGAGCACAACAACGATCAATGCATAGTAGCCGTCATACCCGTAGATCTTGGAGATGATGGTCGACAGGCCGAGCAGGGAAACTGCATAGCACAGGCCGATGACAATCAGGCCGACGATGACGCTGCGCGCAGCCTTGCTCTTGATGGCCTTCGGGAAGCAGTGGCCCTCGAAACGCTGGATCATGGAGTAGACCAGCGTGACGGACGTGGACACGAACGCGCAGAACAGCAGGACGGTGTACACGACAAACAGCCAGGTGTAGCCGCTGCCCATGAGGGTGACAACGCTCTGGTTGGGGAGCTTCATGACATCGCCGATATGGCGGGCTGCAATGCTGGCAACCGTATCCACACCGGTGCTCTTGATGGCGCAGAGGATCGGGTACCAGCGCAGCAGCATGGCACCGGAAGCGGCGAGCGCGCCGCCGTTCATGAGCCAGCCGAGGATGCTGGCGCGCTTGACGCCCTTGTGGGTCAGCTCGGTGGAAGCGGCAATCATGGCCGGGACGGACACGCACTGGAAAGCAGCATACACAAACACGCCGCGCCAGACGCCCTCGAAGCCCTTCTGGGAGGTGACGTCAGCGATGGCCGGGATGGAAGCGTAAGCCGCATTCTCGGTGGCGAGCTCCTGAGCAACCGCGTCGATCGGAACGATGAAGCCCATGATGACCAGGATCGCGGTGACGATCAGGATCGCGGTGGAAAGAACGGTGGAAGCCTTGATGATCAGGTCAACGCCGAAGATCGACAGAAGGATCAGCAGGGCGATGATGACGAGGTTGCAGATGATATCGGGCAGGTCGGTCAGGCTCTTGACGATGCCGCCGGCGCCGTCAACGCAGGACGCGACCGCCGCGAGGATGATGATGATGTAAAAGATCTCAAAGAAGATCTCCATCCACGGCTTCGGATACAGGGCGCGATAGGTGTCCTTGTAGTTGTCGAAACCGCTGAGCTTGGCAAACTTCATCATGATGTACATGACGACGGCCAGGATGCCCATGGCCAGCAGCGGGAAGATCGCCGCGGTCCAGCCATACTGGACGAAGTAGTTCACGACCTGGTTGCCGGTCGCGAAGCCGGCGCCCACGTGGGTGCCGAACCAGACAGACGCCACGCTGAAGGCGGCTGCCCAGCTGCTCTTGAGCTTTTTGTTATCCATTTTTTACCTCTCTCTTTTTGCTCTTTTTTGCTTTTCTCTCTTTTATTTCAATCCTGCCTCGTGCTCTCCTACCAACCGGGACAGGGCTCGAAATCCATATCCTTGTGTTAATTTATGAACAAGTCGTTAACAACTTAGGATAGTAAATTTATAATTCTCTCACACGCAAAAGTCAATAACAGCCTCTTCCAATCCCCAATATTTTTCAGTCATTTTCTGAAAATTGTCGAGTTGCACAAAATCTTGCATGTATTTTTATGCACTCTGATTCTGGCGTTTTTGTAATCTTTTGCGTGATTTTGGCGCTTTGACAGCAAGAAAACAGTTGCGGCGTCTACACTTTCGTGCTATCATAGCAACGCTGGGAGTGCAAATCTTTTGTCGAATTTCTGGCAAGCGAGATTGGCATATTTTTGACAATGGCCAGCAGGTTCGGCAAACGCGATTGATGAATTTTTAACCATCATTTTTGCGTACACATTCACGACCCCGTGTCGATTTCGGAGGGAGCGCGCACGCTATGAAGCTCGTGACATTTGAAAAAGACGGCCGCAGTGCCGTCGGCCTGCTCAACGCGGCCGGCACTGCCGTGCATCCCGTGCCGGGCTGCGCAGACATGCAGGCGCTCATCGGCATCTGGCCGGCGCTGGACACTGCCGCCGTGCTGCGCGGTGAAGGTCTGCCGCTCGAACGCGTGCGGCTGCTCGCGCCCATCCCCCGCCCGGTGCAGGACGTGATCTGCCTGGGCATCAATTATTTTGACCACGCCAAGGAGAGCGAGGCCGTCGCCGGCAAGGGCGTCAAAGCGCCGGACACGTTCCCGATCTATTTTTCCAAGCGCGTGAACGAGGCCGTTGCCCCCGGCGGCGACATTCTCAGCCACAGCGATCTGGTCGCCGACCTCGACTATGAGGCGGAGCTGGCCGTCGTCATCGGCCGCCCGGCGTACAACGTCAGCGAGGCGGACGCGCTGGACTACGTGTTCGGCTACACCATTTTAAATGATGTGAGCGCGCGCACGATCCAGAACCAGCACAAGCAGTGGTACCGTGGCAAGAGCCTCGACGGCTTCACGCCGATGGGCCCGTGGATCGTCACGCCGGACGAGTTCGACGTGCGCAGGCCGCAGAAAATCCAGAGCCGCATCAACGGCGAGCTCCGGCAGGACAGCACAACCGACCTCATGATCTTCCACGTGCCGTACGTGATCGCCGAGCTCAGTCAGGGCATGACGCTCCGGCCCGGCACGATCATCTCCATGGGCACGCCGGCCGGCGTGGGCATGGGCTTTGACCCGCCGAAGTGGCTGCACCCGGGCGACGTGGTCGCGTGCAGCATCGAGGGCATCGGCACCCTCACCAACACCGTTCGGTAATCCGCCGTCAGGCATCCGCCTGCAGCGGCCGAAGATATCGCAAACAGAATCAGAAAAGGAGAGAAAAAGTTATGAAATTTGCAATGTATGGTTCCGGCGCAGCCGGCAGCGTCTTCGCTTCTTACCTGCGTAAGGGCGGTGCGGACATTATCCTCATCGACCGCTACGAAGCCCACATGAAGAAGGTCGCCGAGGAAGGCATGCACTTCACCATCCATCAGGAGGAAAATGGCGGCTACAAGGATTACGACTACCAGCTCAAGGGCTTCCGCACCTACACCACCGCTGCTGACGCGGCCGCGGCGGAGGGCAAGGTCGACGTCATCATCTACATGACCAAGGCGACCCAGCTCGAGCAGGCCATCCAGGACTCCATGCCCGTCGTCGGCGACACGACCGTCGCCGTCTCCCTCATCAACGGCCTCGGCAACGATGACAACCTCTTCAAGGTCTTCCCGAAAGAGCGCTGCATTATCGGCTCCGGCGTGCTGGGCACGGCTCTGCCCGAACCCGCACACTGCGTGTCCACCCCGGCCGGCGGCGTGCAGATGAACTTCGGCGGTGCGGTCCGCTCGGAGCTCACCGACGCAGCCTGCACCGAGATGCTCAAGTGCTACCGTGACGGCGGTTGCGACGCTTACTGGCGCGACGGCGAGCCGGGCACCGACAACAACATCTACAAGTTCATCTGGAAAAAGGTCTGCGTGAACGCCACTGTCAACACCGTGTGCGCGGTCCTGCGTCTGAAGATCGGCGAGGTCGAGGCGGATCCGTTCGGCCAGTGGCTGTTCCACAGCGTCATCCGTGAGACCTGCGCGGTCGCGACCGCCAAGGGCGTGCCGATGGACGCCGATGAGTTCATCGCCCACGATCACAAGGACATCGTCACCAACATCGCGGACTACTATCCGTCCATGTGCCAGGACATGCTCTTCAACCACCGCCAGACCGAGATCGACGTGCTCAACGGCAAGATCGCCGAGTACGGTGAGCAGCTGGGCATCGACACCCCGGTGTGCAAGGTCCTGTCCCAGGTCGTGCGCTGCATCCAGGGCAACTACGACAAGCAGTACCTGAAGTAATTTCCCATCCCGGATTTTTCTCTGCCGGCCGGCCAACAACCGGCCGGCAGTCTGCTAAGGAGGCAAACGCATGAAAATTGCAATGATCGGCTCCGGCGCTGCCGGCAGCGTGTTCGCCGCCTATCTGCGCAAGGGCGGCGCCGAGCTCTGGCTCGTCGATAAGTATAAGGCGCACATGGACAAGATTGCGGCCGACGGGCTGGTCTTCCGCACGCCGGAGGGCGAGGAAGTGCTCACCGGCTTCCACACGAGCGCCACCGCGCACGACATCGGCACCATGGACATGGTCATCCTCATGGTCAAGGCCACGCAGACCGCGGACGTCATGGCCGACACCATGCCCTGCATCGGGCCGGAGACGGTCGTCGTCTCGCTGCAGAACGGCCTCGGCAACGACGAGGTGCTCGCCCAGTTCGTGGAGACCGACCGCACCCTCTACGGCAGTGGCCTGATCGGCACGGAACTGGCCGGCCCCGGCGTGTGCGTGAGCAAGCCGGAAAAGGGCATCCAGATGCACTTCGGCGCCGTGCACAACAACCCGAAGGCCGACGCCGCCGGCAAGGCGCTTGAGGCATGCTTCCAGGCGGGCGGCTGCAACGCGAGCTTTGACGAAGACGTGCGCCCGTACATCTGGAAGAAAGTCATCGCCAACAGTGGCTACAACGGCGTGAGCGCCGTCATGCGTCTGAAGGTGAAGGAGACGTTCGCCGATCCCTACGGCCACGACATCGTCATGCACGTCTGGAAAGAGGGCTGCGCCGTCGCGCAGGCGCTCGGCATTGGCGATCTCTGGCCGCTCATGGAAAAGGAGGAGCCGAACATCGTCGCCAACCTCGGCAACTACTATCCGTCCATGGCGCAGGACGCCGTGCTGCACCAGCGCCAGACAGAGATCTCCGTGCTCAACGGTGCCATCGCGCGCTACGGCGAGCGGCTGGGCGTGCCCACCCCGTTCAACACCGTCATCACGAAGGTCATCTCCTGCATCCAGAACAACTACGACAAGCAGTATCTGGGCTGATAACGCATCCCACGTCAGCGCCCCGGCAGCCGCCGGGGCGCTTTTTTGTGCCGGGGATACCTCTCCGGCGCTTGACAGGCACGCCCCGCGCCAAAACCGGAGACCCGCAAACCTTCAAAGCACGCGCTCGTCGCGCAAAAATAGCATAATATATACAAAGGCCCCCTGTGCCGTCTGCACAGGGGGCCTTCGCGCGGGGAGAAAGGGGATGTATGCACAAAAGGATCCGTCAAACGCGCGTGATCGTGATCTCCTTCTGGTGCACGGTGTGCATCTTGTACTCCACGCCGCCATAGATGACATGGTGCTCACCGTCGCGGCCGTCATTGACGAACCGGTGACCGTCATAGGGACAAATGCCCTCCTCGATGACGCCGGCCGCGCCGAGCGCCGCCATATGGCCGTTGAAGTGCTGCACCATGAGCGGCCGCTTTGAGGGCTTTATGGCCAGCCAGTCATCGCTCATCGGGTGGACGGGATAGACCGTCACCGCGGCGTCGCGCGGCAGCACCGCCGTCTCGCAGATGCCGTAGGCCGGGATTGGCGCCTGCACGAGCTTGTCGCCCTGCGCGAGAAAGCAGCGCTGGGGCTTGGTATCGCGGCTGAGCCTGCCGCGCTTGGGCGCACGCAGGTCGAAAATGCGCTTTCCCTCGGACAAGAGGCGGCATTCGAAATACCGGCCGTTGGATGTGAACGTCATGTCCGAGATGAACTTCGGGTAGTTCCACATGATGCGGCCGCCGTCCATCGCCCACTGCGTCGTGACCGGGCAGCGGAACACGAATGTGCCAAAGTGCGCATCGCGCGCCTGCCGGATGAGCGGCAGCGGCCCCTTGGGCACCTTGTCTTGCGTGCAGATGGCGACCATGACCGTCTCGCCATAGCTGCCGACCGACGCGTGGATGTAGTTATACGTCGCCAGTGCGACCATGCAGCGCGTGGGCGACACCTTGACGACGTGCAGATTGTCCGAGGGCAGGCGCTTTTGCACCGCCTCGGCATCCGCCGTAAAGTAAAAATATGCGCACGCATCCTTGTAGTACAGGATGGGCATTTCGGTCTCCCCGTCGATCCCGAGCCTGGCCGGGCGGGTGCCCTCGAACAGATCCTTCCGCTGGACCATGATGCCCCCTCCAAAATCACAGTTTCGGCGCTTGTGCTTTGTCCGCCGTGCTGTTGCAATTATAACGCGGCATGACCGAAGCGGCAATGATCCAGCAACGGCCGTGACGACCGGCGTTATGAAATGGAGGTTTTTGTAATGGCAGAGCGTTCTTCGCGGCTGAAGGGCCTGCGGCTGTCGAACGAGGAGACGAACCGTCTCACGCGCGAGAGCCTGGAGACAGCGCTGCTCCAGCTCCTGCAGGAGCAGGACATCCGCGACATCTCGATCGAGGCGCTTGTGCAGCGCGCGGGCGTGTCGCGCATGGCATATTACCGCAACTTCGGCTCCAAAGAGGCCATTCTCGACAACTGCATCACGCGCGTGTGCGACAAGATCGCCGCCGTCATGGGCCCCTATCTGCGGCGCGACGACTGGCCGGGCGCACGGCGCGAAATTTTCCGTGTCCTGTACGAATACAAGGATTTCTGCCGCGTGCTCATCGCCGCGCACGAGAGCGAGCGGCTGCAAAACTTTTTCAACGCCTTCGCGGCCGAGTGCGCCTATGACGGCTCCGACCGCGAGCGCTACCGGATGTATTTCTGGGCCAGCGCAGTGTATAACCTCATGTACATCTGGCTGCGCGAGGGGATGCCTATCTCGCCGGACACGCTGGCTGATTCCTGCAACGCGGCCAGTCTGCCGCGCGCGGAAACCTGACGCCGGAGACCGCCGCACCCAAGCGGTACCGCAAAGCGCGGCACCCCAACCACCAAAACGCGGCTCCCCAACCACACCCTCATCGGCCGAAATCACATGTCACCGGCCACGCAAAACGATCTCATCCTGCGGCTGAAAATCACATCAGCCGCGCAAAAACACCCCCTGTGCCGTGCACAGGGGGTGTTCGCTATGGTTTGGTTTTCCGTCAGCGCTGCGCGCTTAGCGGTTGGGGTACTTCTGGGCCAGCTCGGCCTCGAGCGCATCCCAGTCACGCTGCTGCGTGATCTTCGTCCACGTCTCGGGCGACTTGTTGTTCACGCGCTCGTAATCGTGGCTGTTGGTGGCTTCCTGCACGGGCTCATAGTACCAGGCGTCGGGGTTGCTGTTGTCCGGCCAGGTGACCATGTCGGGGAGGAAGTGATCCTTGTCCGGCGTGCGGAAGAGGACGTTGTTGATAATCTCCATGACCTCGGCGCGGGTGATCTCCTGCTCCGGGCGGAACGTGCCGTCCGGGAAACCGCTGACCAGGCCGAGCGCCGCCGCGCGGTTGATATACTCGCGCGCCCAGTTGTCGGAGATGTCCGAGAACGCGTCGCCCTCAACCTCCGGCGCGTGGAAGAACAGCGCCGCGATCGTCGCAAACTCCGCGCGGGTGATGTGCTTCGCCGGGCCGAACGTGCCGTCCGGGAAGCCGACGAGGATGCCGGCGTTCGTCAGCGTGGCGACCTGGTTGCTGTACCAGCTGTTGGCCTCCACATCCGGGTACGGATACGTGGTGCACCAGACCTGCTCGCGCGCGTCGTCCTGCAGCAGGCGGTAGAAGATCGTGGCGACCTCCATACGCGTGATCGGATCGAGCGGGCCGACGTTGCCGTTCGGGTAACCGACGATGTACGCATCGTGCTTCTCACGCTCCAGCGGCGGGGGCGGCACTTCGTTGTCCTCGACGGAGAACACGAACGTGATGTGCGCAGCCGCTTCCTGGAACGCGTTGCCCATGGCGGGGTCGACCTCGATGGTCACGTCCAGATCGACCGGGTCAGTCTTGGGGCTGACCTCGGCAATGAAGACGTTGTTCTTGAGGCCCTTGCTCGCGTCGAGCTGGCTGAAGAGCTTCGCGGTCTTGTTGGACGCGAGCGCAACGCCGTTTTTCGACACGGTCATGCTGATGTGATCGAGCACATCGTTGTACGTGATGGCGGAGCCTTCCTTGGCGGAGGCGTCGCCGTTGATCTCCGCGCGCAGATAAATCTTTGCGCCCTGCACACCGTTTTTGCTGTCGGCCTGCACGCGGATGGTCTGCGTGAGGCTGTCGCCGGGCATGCAGTCGGAGAAGTTCGGGAACAGGTTCGTGTCCGAGCCCTTGCCGGTGTGGGTGAAGGTGAAGTGTGCGTTGGTGCCGTCCGAGCCGTCATAGTACGTGACGGTGGGGATGTTCGCCTCGCCCGTCGCCCAGATGCCCAGTCCGGCGGCCAGCGCGGCCACCAGCACGAGGGCGACGATCATGGTAAGCTTTTTGTGTTTCATACCGTTGCCCTCCTTATGGTGTCGTGGTCGGCTGCGTCAGATAGCCGTTGTTGTCAACGCCCACGCGCCAGCTATCTGTCACGGCCTTGCTCGGCGCGGCCTGAATACTCTCGGCCAGCACCGTCACCTCGAGGTGGCAGCCATCGGGTGCATCATCCGGCTGCTTGATGGGATCTTTCAGCAGGTTTGCAGTCAAATCTTTCGGTGCGACCGGCGTCTTGTAGTAGTAGATGTCGCCCTGCTCGAACCAGCCGTCATCCGTGTTGAGTTCGACCATCGGCAGGCTGCCGCCAGAGACGACTTTTTCATTCCCGTCCACCCAGTTCATGACCAGCTTGACGCGGACGTAGGACGTGGCCGTGCCAGTATTTTCTACGATGATGCTGGACTTTTCGCCGTTTTCCGTTTCTTCTTCAATGTGCGTGCCGGACTCGGCAGCCTTAAATGTGTTGGTCACTGCGTTGGTGTGCGCGACCAGCAGGGCAACCGTGGTGCCGACTGCCAGCGCGAAGATCAGGCACAGGGAGAGGATGAGCGCGGCTTTTCTCCCGCCTGAACCGTTAAAGATACGTTTCATGTGTCATCCCTCCTATTCAGTTCTTGACCTTAATCGGATCAATCTTTCCATCGATCCACTTGTTGATTACTTCGGCAAAGCTCGTGAGCCAGTTGGACTTGCTGTACGTGTTGGTGAAAGTCACTGAGTAATCTCCGCTAGGCGTAAACACTTCCTTCGACTTGTCCGGCGTATACTGCCATGTCCAATCAGTTTCCTCGGTGACGGTGTAGGTCGTGCCGAGCGGCAGGCCCTTGATCGTCACAGAGCCAATGCCCTTGACCGTCACTTCCATGTCGGTTTTATGATCGCTGCTAACGACATGGAACACAAAGATCTGGTTCGGGTCGATGTTCTCACCGGCCTTGGTGATCGTCAGGTCAAACACGTCGAGCTCAAACTTTGCATAGTAAGTAGCTCCTTCATAAACGCCGTTCACTTGCTTCGGCGTGAGCTTGCCATCTGTCACCCAGCTGGCCTCCACAGGAATCGTGCAGTCTTTGTCCTTGAACCAGCCAATGAACTTGTAAGATGGATACGGCGTGGGCGTCGAGCCCTGAGCCTTACCAGTCGTGCGGATCAGCGTCTGGGTCCCCGGGTCTACCTTGCCGCCATCCAGCGCAACGTAGTTGATGGTGACTTGCTTCGTGTAGTAGAAAGTCACAACATTTTCGCCGCCCGCTGTCAGCTCCAATGTCTTCTGATAATAGTCAGGCGTGTAACCCTCCACATTTTTTGCAAATTCAACCACCTGAATGGACGTTGTAGCCTGCGTCTCGGACGGGGCAATGTCCTGATCCACACCATTAACCGTCTCAACATATTTCACGGTGTAGGTCAGCTTGGTTCCGGACTGGTAGTACAGCTTGATAACCTGATTTTCCTCTGTGATCTGCACAGAAGTGGAGGTCAGTTCCGGAAAATACCCTGCAACTGCCTTAGACTTCACAGTAACTGTGCTGCCCATGCGAGCAGAAGCGGTGTCCGAGTCCGCAATCTCATTGCCTGTGGCTCTGTCGATATACTGGATCGTATAGGTGACATTCACCTGATTCGACCACTTCGGGTAGAGGTTATAGTCCTTGGTAATGCCCATCTCGAAGGAGAACGGCTTTTCCGCACCGTTTTCATCTTTATAGAACCAGCCAACAAATGCGTAGCCCGACTTTGTCGGATTGGTCGGTGCGACACCCTTCTCGTACTTCACAACACTCTGCACACCGTTATATCCGTCATATGTGTAGCGCTCGCTCTGCGTGTCATCCGTGTAGGTCGTCACCGTATAGCTGCGGTTGACCCACTTGGCATAGAGGGCAATGTTGTTCGCGGGCATCTTGTGCGTGGAAAGATCATACTGCTCACCGGTGCACTGCGGGTTGAGATACCACCCGGCAAACACGGCATCGGATTCCACCCCCTGCGGCGGCGTTTCCGGTTTGTAAGCAGCAAACTCATTCAGCGGCTGCTCAAATTTTGGCCGCTCAGATCGCACGGGAACCGCATTGTTACCGGAGAAGAACTTCAAATCGTAAGCTTTGCGGTCGTAATAGAACTTAGCGTTAGCACATTCAACTCCCACCTTGGTGCTCTTTTCTTTATTGATCTCAAAGCCTTCCCATTCATAATACTCATCTTCAGTTACTGTAGCACTACCAGCAAATGTGATGGTAAAGCTCGGCTTTTGGGGATAATTTCCTTGCAAGTCCGCTGCATAATAATACATCGACGATTCCGTGCTAACTCTTACATCTTTTGCGGTCAATGTCTTATCTACAGACGGCATGATCATCACCTTGTCTGTATAGTATCCTGTCGTGCTGTCTTTCCAGCCGGACAGATGATAGTTTGTCCCGTACGTTTCATTAAATTTCTCGAGGTTGCTCTTTTCCTCTGCCACGATCTGGTCAAAATCGGACTCAATCTTCTTGCCCCATGGTGCGGTAAGCGTCTTTGTATAATTCCCTTCAGCTTCAGCTTTATCAAGCACGAATGTCAGTGTAAACTTGGTGCGCTTATAATAGACATTCATGACAGTGTTGCCAGCTGCATCGACCGTGACCGTGTCAGACTTCTCATACGTCCAGAGGGAGCTGTCCATCTTTGCATCCAGTGCGCTCTTGCAGCTGTCCGTGTGCGTGTGCGTGATCTTGCCGCAATCGTAACAAGCATCTGTGTGCTTGTGCTGACATGCGCTGGGTTTCACCTGGTAAACTTCGTAAGTGTCATTGCCGTGTGTCACGGATTTACCCGTGCCAGACTTCAGCGAATCATATAACTCGCTCGTGATCTGGTAATATTGTCCGTTCAAATAGAGAAAGTAGAAATACTCGTATTTTTTATCATACCAATGCCCGTTTGTATATTTGCAAACGGAGCCTTCATTCTTGAGGTACTGTTTAAGCCCATGGCATGTATACTTACCCGATTCCTTATGATCACAATTATCCTCAAAGTGCGTCTTTGCATCCTTATCTCCAAAGCCGTCGCTATTGGGATCGACAGATTGTGCATTATCGAGGCCGACGCAGCTAAGCATCAAAGCGTGACTCCCTGCATGCGCACAAGTCAGTTTACAATCGCTAGTGTGCGTGTGTTCCTCGAAGCCACAGGTATAGGCAGTCTGGCTCTTGACATCATCCCAAGTGAGGTTCCTGTCAACGTTTTGGTTTGCAAGCTCGGCGGCGCCATAGTACGAATACTCATCGTCATTCGCGTTCTGGCCCCAGTAAACGACCGTCACACCGGCTTCGTCCGATATGGGCTCCCATTTTGCCGTATACGTCACGTTGGCCTTCACGATGCCTTCCGTTACCCGATTGCCGTCGCTGTCAATCCAACCGTCAAATCGATACCCCTCTTTTGTGGGGCCCTCCGGCATATTATAAGTCGTGTCATACTTTGCGTAAATCGGCTCCGGGCCATTGACACCGCCATTGGCAGCAAACTGCACCATGTAATAGTTGCGGGTATACTTGATGTCTACAACTGTAGTACCGTCCGCAGCGATAGGACTCCGCGCAACCTCACCGGCAGTGAAACCATCGTATTTCTTTGCTACCGCCTCCGTATAGGCATCAATGCTGCCGGTCATCTCAACAGTATCTTTCAGTGTGTACTTGTCATCCTCAAGGTTCTGAAGATAATGATTGACAGTATACTTTGCGTTACCGGCAACATAAATCACATTGACCGTGACATTCCCAGTTGGCTTGAAACCCGTAAACTTCAGGAGACCGCCGTCCACATCCAGTGCAATTTCGCTCGGCGTTCCGTCAGCGAGCTTCGGCGTATAGTTTGCCTGTGTGGGGATCGCGATTTCCTTGGTCAGCGTTTCGCCCTCTGCCACCTGCAGGACCGCCGCCTGCGCGACCGGGCTGTTGTCCGACTCGTAGATATAGTTGACCGTGACCTTATAAGTACCGTCGGTCACGCCGGCGCCGAGGAACAGGCACATGCTCAGGAGCATGGCTGCGCAGAGGACGAGCGAGAGAATACGTTTTTTCATGTTTTCGTCCTCCTTTCTCAGGCTGTCGGGATCGGATCGATCTGCGTGCTCGAAGTGCTCGCCTCGACCGTTCCGACGTGCTTCCACACGTCAATGGGGCCGTACTTGTCCAGGTTCGCCGTCTGGACGGCCTCGGCCGTGACGTAGATATGCACCGTGGTGTTCTGATATTCATTGCCCATGTCCTTGCTGAACGTGACGTGGTTGAAGAGCTTCGACGTGGCAGCCTTCGGCGAGAGGGTACCATTATAATAATAGTATCCGTCCGCGCCGGGGATCCAGTCCGTGTCGTTCAGGTCGAGCGTGAGCAGGCTCCTGTCCGTGAGCGGGACAAGCTCGCCATTCGCGGCGACCACCTCAGGCGTGATCTTCACGCGGGTGTAAAATGCGCCGGAGCCGACGTTCTCCACATAAACCACTTTGTCCACGACGCTGCCGGGCATGGCGCTCACCGTCGTAAACGGTTGGCCGGTGCCGTCCTCGTCGTGCAGTGCAAGCTTGACGGAGCCCATCGTGATGACGTTATCCGCCCGGCCGACGGCCGAGAAATACGCCCACGTGCCGACCGCAAGCAGCGCCACTGCCAGGACGAGCACCGCCGCGATGGTCCACTTCTTCTTCATGCACAAACCACCTTTCTCCTCGAGGGAATGTCCAAAAAAAGTGCTGAAACTCTCCGCGCCCGAGGGCGCACGCAGGAAATTTTTGTGGGATCATCATTTCTGTCTGCGCGCGGACGGCGGCAGCGCCGCCGCCCGCGCCCGGACGGAACCGGGAATAAAGGGCCGAAAGGGGCCGGGGAAGCTTTGGCCCGGCCGGGGTTTTGCGCCGGACGGAAGCCAGCCCCTTTCGGGCCCGTAGGCTCCGAGTGGGGCGGCGCGCAGCGCCGCCCCATCGGGGTCAAAATGTTGGGGAATTACTTCTGCGTATCAAATGCAGCGAAGGCAGCGGTTGCATCTGCAAAGCCTTCCGCCTGAATGGCGTCAGCCTGAACGAAGACGTGCAGAGTGCCGTCCGCGGCGATTGCGCCAGCGTCCATAGCCTTCTGGATGTCAGCGGTGTTTGCAGTCTTGTCGATGCCGATGAAGTTCCACACGTTCCACTCGGTCATAGCGTGAGCGGCCAGAGGCTTGGTGCGAACGAAGGTGTAAACATCATACTTCACGCCATTCTCATCTTCGTAAGCAGCTTTGTCAATGTCAGGAGCGCAATTCCAACCGCCGCCCTTGCCATCGATAAACTCGCCGCTCTCAATGGAAGTGGTGCACCACTGGTTGGTGATAACGCCGCCGTCCTTCACATCAACGAAATCGTTGTTGGCAGCGGACGGAACCATAACACGGATACGGATGTAAGCAGCATTATCGCCCTTATTGATCACGTAGGGGCACTTGGCAACACCGCGGCCGGGGACCATGCCCACACCCTTTTTGCCGATATAGTTAGCATATTCTTTAGCGTTTTCCTGGATCTCTTCATCGGTGAAAGCCTTGTGACCATCCGCGACATACTTCATGCCGCTCGCGGTCTGGGTGGGATCAGGGATGCTCTTATCGCCGGAGTTATCGTTGCCTTCGCGGTGATAGGTGGACTCAATCAGGTCGATCTTCACATTGCCGACAGTGAAGACGTTGTCTTTCACTTCCGTCTTATCAGTGAAGTAAGCCAGCGTGCCGCCGACGACGAGTGCCGCGACGAGCATGACTGCGATGGCAGCCACAAGAATGGTTTTCTTTTTCATATGTAGCGTTCTCCTTTTCTATTTTTACGCACAGCCTTCTGTGCGTATATTACATGGAAAAAACGAGGGAAATTATTTAGCAGTGATGCCGGTGCCAAAACCAGTCGCGTTCCAAGCAGCAGCAGCGGAAGTAAAGCCACCAGCCTGCACCAGGTAAGCATTGAAGGTAAGCGTACCAAGGTTGGCAGAATTGATCACGTCAGCAACTACGACTGTGTCTTTGTCCAGGATGTGCCAAGCAAGATCAGTCTGGTTGCCCGCGGTCAGCTTGCCATCATTTGCCACGAGAGTGAGCAGAGTCTTTTTGCCATCAGCAGAACTACCGATCTGTTTCCAGCTGCTATTAACGTCAAAAGTAAGCTCGCTCGCCAACTGATTGTCAACAACAACAAACAGATACGCATCGCCCTTCAGAGCGTTCGCCTTAATGGCGACGGTCGGATCCTTCGGCAGATCCACGCCCGGCATAACAGCGCCATAAGTAACGCTGGTGACCGGGTCAGCGCCCATATTCAGCTCGTACTTACCATCCGTTGCATTCTCATTGCTCAGCGGATGCTCGTTCAGTGTAAAGTTGTTGTCATTGTCCAGAATCTTGCCGGCAACAAAGGTGTTCTCGACCGGGCCAGCCGTCGCAGTCAGGTACGCCCACGTCGCGCCGACTGCCAGCGCCACGACGAGCACGAGCGCGATGGCGATCGTCAGAGTTTTCTTCTTCATGTTGTCATGTTTTCCTCCCTTACATTTGTTCAAAGCTTCCTATGTCCAACAGCGCCGTGCCGGGCGCTGCCAGCGATCACTAAGTTAATGCACGAACAGGCAAAAATATTGCACGGAACCTTTATTTTCCCATATTTTCGCCGGAATTTTTGGCATCCGGGGCATCGCCGGGCTTGTCCGCCTGTGCACGGCGGGCAGCGTCGCGCGCGTCCGCCTCCGACGCTTTGCGCAGCACATCCGGCAGGAACGTCAGGATGATGAGCACGAGCGCGAGCGCGATGGCCAGATACATGCCGGGCGGGTTCGACACCCAGTGCGAGACATAACCCAGGTACGGGATGGTGAATACCGGGCGGCCGATGAGGTTCTTGAAATAGACGGGTGCGCCGTCGGGCGCATCGTTTGCGTCTCCCTTCGTATAAAAGTGCTGATTTTCCGCATCAATGGAGACGACGCGGTGCGTGACGACATCAAGATCCTCATTGAGCACGAACGTGATCGGATCGCCGACCTGCACGTCCTCGGGCGCGCAGGGCTTGACATAGATGAGCGAGCCGGTGTGATAAGTCGGTTCCATGCTGCCGGACAGGACGCACATCGGCCGGAGGCCGACCAGCCGGACCCCCACCAGAAGCAGCGCCAGAATGGCAACCAGGATCACCAGCACGGTGGTGACAGCGTTCCACACCTTCTGAACTCTCTTTGACATCTGTGACCTTCCTTTCCGCCCCGCTGCATTCCCCCCCCTTCCGCGGAGACGCCGGTCCGTGCCCGGAAACCGGAACGATCATAGCACACGACAGACGCAGAATGCGTCGAAACCGCGCACGAAAGATTCACGCGGCTTCCTAAAGTATACCACATCCTCCACAAATGTGGAAGAAGAATTGTTCACAATTTTCCAGGTATGATTTTGGCAATAACAGACAAGGGGCTGCAAAATATGCCGCAAAGCGCGTAAATTCTGCTGCGCCGCGGAGCGCTTGTTTTTGGTAATTCCTATTGTACTTTGCGGGCGCGGATGCGTCAAGTGCAAAAGACCGGATGCGGCGGCCTTTTGCGCGGATGCCGGTTCGCGGCGGGCCGGGCCCACGCCGAGGCGCCACATTCTTACCTTTTCTTAAATATGACACATGGCGACTTGTTTTTGCGTGAAAAACATGATAGGATAAGGCGATTATGGACATTTATCGGAAAGGAGCTGGCACGCATGGAAACCAACGTGCTCGACTGGCTGGAAACCACCGCCGCAGCCTGTCCGGACAAGCCTGCTTTTCTCGATGAGGACAGCGCGGTGACGTTTGCCGACGTGCGGCGCGAGGCGCGCATCATCGGCACGGCGGCGGCAAAGCGCCGCGCCGGGCAGAAAAAACCCATCGCCGTCATGAGCGGGCGCAACGCGCACACGCCGGCGGTGTTTCTCGGCGCGGTGTACGCCGGGTGCTGCTACGCCCCGATGGACGGGACAATGCCCGTACACCGGCTCAACTCTATTTTAAGTACGCTCGACACCGATCTGATGATCGTGCAGCGCGCGTTTTACGACAAGGCGAAGACGCTGGACTTTGCCGGCACGATCCTCATCGCGGAGGACCTGCTCGAGGGCAGCGAGGACGCGGCGCTGCTCGCAGACTGCCGCGCGCGGGCCAGAGAGCTCGACCCGCTGTACATCATCTTCACCTCCGGCTCGACCGGCACGCCCAAGGGCGTGATCACGGCGCAGCACTCGCTCATGTGCTACATCGAGGACTACGCCGGCGTGATGGGCATCGCGCGCGAGGACGTGCTCGGCAACCAGTCGCCGCTGGACTACATCGCCGCCGTGCGCGACATCTATCTGCCGCTGCGCTTCGGCGCGACGACGGCCATCATCCCGAAGGAACTTTTCATGTCGCCGGAGCGCCTGTTCGAATACATGAACGACAAGGGCGTCACGGCCGTGGGCTGGAGCGTCTCGGCGCTGACGGTGCCGGCCGCGCTCGGCGCGTTCGAGTGCAGCGTGCCGCAGCACCTGCGCAAGGTGTGCTTCTCCGGCTCGGTGATGCCGTGCAGCTGCCTGCGCCAGTGGCGGGTTGCGGTGGCGGGGGGGGGGTG
>ERZ780094.428-NODE-428-length-16823-cov-4.612655_pt1 | contig 16823 bp, 16 predicted proteins | sample MGYA00511174_ERZ780094 | MGnify/ENA primary metagenome ERZ780094 (study PRJEB29588, sample SAMEA2148063) | human gut metagenome | biome: human gut; feature: human-associated habitat; material: faeces | place: Denmark | collected 2008/2010 ...
CGCTCCAGCGTGTCGCTGCGGATGATGGTCTTGCGCCCGACCTTGAGGACGGGCAGCTTTCTCCACTCCACCAGCTTCCGCATGGTGTTCCTCCCGATGCCGCTGCACTCAGCGGCTTCCTCAATCGTCATGCCCATTTTGACAGTTGCCATTGGTGTCACGCTCCTTTCAATGTACTTATTTTGCAACCCTCGCTGATTTATTATAATCAGTCTGCCATCGCCTGTCAACCTATTTTAAGTCCGTTCTATAAAACAATTTGAAAAATAGGGTTGCAAATCAAATTCACCTATGTTATACTAACACTCGAAAGGAGGCCGAGCCAATGGATAAAGACATAGCCTTTACCCCAAAGCAGGTCGGGCAGCGCATTAAGGAGCGCCGGAACGAAATCAACATCTCCATGCCGGAACTGGGCAGGCGGGTAGGGGTAAACAAGTCCACCATCCAGCGATACGAGACAGACGGGGTAGACCCCAAGCGCACCATGATTATCAACGGACTGGCGGATGCGCTTCTCACCACCCCCGAATGGCTGACAGGGTTATCCGATGAAAAGGAGTATAACTCCAAAACCCTGTGCCAGATGGATATTGAGAAGCACATAGCGGCCTATCTGGACGAACTGACAACCACCGTCCAGGGTGAACCTCACCAACAGCTTTTGACCACCTTCCTCGGTCAGATCGTAGACCTCTATTCCGTGTTCTGCGTCCACTTTGCCAGGGCGATGGCCGAGGCAGACCACATCGCCGAGGACGAGGGCTTGAAGAAGTCCCTGATGCGCTACGCCATCGAGTCTGGGGCTGTGATTGAAAAGGTCTACCGCCGGGAGATGGAAACGCCGGTGGAGGACATGAAGCGGTTCATGGACGGGCTTCTGCACATCTATGACGAGGGACGCACCAAAATGAAGATAGGAGACCTGCTTGACATGAGCAGCGAGGCCCGTGAGCGGCTGAACGGGCAGAATTGATCCGTGGCACCTTGACAACGAAAAATGCCAGTCAGTACGACTGGCTGGCGTGACATGATTGAACGCACATCATACGTCACAGTCCCGATTGCCACGGATAGAAAGGAGTAAAATTTATCTATGGCAAAAGGTTCTGTACGCAAAAAGGGCAAAAAGTGGTACTATCGCTTCTATATCGAGGACGAGAGCGGGAACCGGGTGCAAAAGGAGTACCCCGGCACCGAGAGCAAGTCCGAAACGGAAGCCCTGCTCCGCAGGGCGATGGAGGACTACGAGGAAAAGCGGTTTGTGGCGAAAGCGGAAAACATCACCGTGGGCGATATGCTGGATATGTGGGTGGAGGAAGAACTGAAGCCCGGTACATTGAGCAATGGCACAGTGATGGCTTATCAGGGGACGGTGGGCCGTATCAAGCGGCACCCCCTGGGCAAGCGGAAGCTGAAAACCGTCACCGCCGACCATCTGCAAGCCTTCATCGACTTCATGAGCTACGGCGGCGCCAATCCCGATGGAACGACCTCCCCGCCCATGAGCCGGGGCTATATGCTCCAATTCTCAGCGGTACTGCAAAACTCGTTCCGCTTCGCCGTGTTCCCTAAACGGCTTATCACGTTCAACCCTATGCAGTATGTGAAGCTGCGGGGACGGAAGCAGGAGGCGGACATCTTCTCCGAGGATATGGGGGACGCCGCTGCGGTTCCCACCATCAGCTGTGAGCAGTTCCGAGCGTTGGAGGACTTTCTGAAAGAGAAGGACAACCCGGCCTTGCTGCCCATCCAAATCGCTTATTATACCGGGCTCCGTATCGGTGAGGTCTGTGCCCTCACCTGGAAGGATATCAACCTGGACGAGCAGTATCTGACGGTGCGGCGGAGCATCCGCTACAACGGGGCAAGGCACAAGACGGAGATCGGGGCCACCAAGCGGAAGAAAGTCCGCACTGTGGATTTCTGCGACACCCTGGCGGCGATCCTCAAAGCGGCCAAGAGGGAACAAAGTAAGAACCGTCTGCGCTATGGTGAGTTCTACCGCCTCAACTACTACGCCGAGGTCAGGGAGAAAGACCGCATCTATTATGAGGTCTATACCCTGCCGAGGACGGAGGAAGCGCCGGAGGGGTACAAGGAGATTTCCTTCGTCTGTCTCCGGCCTGATGGAGCGATAGAGACACCGAGTACGGTGAGCATCATGTGCCGCAAGGCAAAGGAGAAGGTAGAGGGTTTGGCGGACTTCCATTTCCATATGCTTCGTCACACCTTCACGAGCAACCTCCTGTCCAATGGGGCGCGTGCAGGAACTGCTGGGGCACTCGGACGTCAGTACCACGATGAACATCTACGCCCACTCTACGAGGGAAGCGAAACGCAACTCCGCCCGACTGCTGGATAAGGTGGTCAACGGGGAGTAAAAATCTTTCCCTTGTTTCAGCCCGTAAGGGAAAAAACAAGGGAAAGTACATACGGTTTGAGGATTTGATAGGCGGAAACGCCTGATATTACAAGGTTTTTCAAGGGGAAGCACAATAAATCCTGATTGGTGAGCTGGCGCGCCGCATGGCCGTTGCAGGAGATTCCATGCTCCGCCAGCTTGCGCCGCGCCGGAGGATAGACCGGGTTGCCGATCTCCTCCCGGCTGGTGGCCGCCGACTCGATATGGAACTGTGACGTCAGCCCAGCTTTTTTGACCAAGTCCCTCATCACGAATTCCGCCATTGGGCTGCGGCAGATATTTCCATGACACACAAAGAGTATCTTTTTCATTGCATTTGCTCTCCCGCGTTGCTTCTTTTTCACCAGTATAGCAGGAAAACGCCTGTTCGTCGAGAGAAGAATGCTGCCACGCCTGAGATTCTATGGCGGCCAGCAGTTTTGCTTTCTTCCAGCCGAAGTGCAGCACGGCTCGGATGTACCACGTCCGTTCCTCGTTGCTGCCGCACCTCTCTAAAATCGCCACATTCCGCGTCCAGCCGAGGTACATCGCCAGCCGCATGATTTCAGGGAATTCCTCGTAGGCTGCGTAAAACGCGCGCATACGGCGCAGGTTGCGGGGAGAAAAGCCCACAGCCGCAGGATAAGACGCTTGCAGGTATTCAGAGACTGCAACAGCCGCGCCTTTCTCCGCTCTGCCGCTGACCAGACGACCAATCTCGCGGTACAATTCCATCTGCGGGAGCTGTGCTGCCATGAGATTGTCCAGTTCGGAAAACAGGACACTGTAATCTGCGGGTTTGCGGATGTTCATAGGTTTGCTCCTTTCTATTGTAATGCAGCTTTCAAGTTCTCTTAGAATAGTACTAAAGGATCTTTGTATCTGAAAACGATACAGAGATCCTTTAGTATTATATTGAGGCTACCACATCATGCAATAGACTCTCATTATTCGATTTATAGTCTTGTTCTTAATAAGGCGAATACCAAACTTGTTTATTGTAAACAAGCTTCACTCAGCTTAGATTCTTAATTGCATCAATCACGGATTTGCTATTCCAGCCGACAATCGAGTCAGCTGCATTTTTTACTTTAGTGGAAGTCTTCTGTGCTCCCCAAGGCTCGATGGCAATAATTTTCTTAGGAGAATTGAACTCTGTTTGTGCAATAGTGATTTCCTTATCTATCCATTTGCTGTAGGACGAGTACACTCCAGCAAGAATCAAGACTACACTTGCATGTGAAATTTGCTCTTTAATGGCATCATATAACTCAGAATCCGTCCCATTCGTGTGAATTGGGTCATCCTTAGGAACAGAGTAGTTCTTGTAAGTAAACGTTGAGTCTTTATTGAGTAGGTTAATAAGCTTTTCGTAAGCATCCGAATATGCCCATGAATGGCTAATAAAAAGGTTATATGTCTTTCCCATATTTTCTCCTTTCATTCTTTGTGCCTTTCTAATAGCAGCACCAATCAATACAAATCTTTGGCATCAGTTAATTAGAATCTTCTATCTTTTGACAATCTCCAGTAATGGAGTCCGAGAGCTGTCAGCTTACACGTTTTAGCTCTCATTGCCGCAAAATACATATGTTCTTCCCCGACTGGTTCTACCAAGCCAACGCTCGCAAAAAGCTGCAAATCTTTAAATATGGCAACATGATTTGCATTAGCAAATGGTTCTATGACTTTATGCTCTACAGAAGGATCATTTGTAAACTCATATGAGGAATCCAATTGGAGTTCATCACTTGGATTTGTGAAATATTGACTAATCTTTCGCAAAGTGGCTTTTGGAACTCTTGCGCCAATTGTTCTCAGCGGAAGAAGCTGGGACACATTTGTCTTAAAAACCGGTCTTTGCTGCCATGCACCTAAAGACTGATCGACAAAGGAATACAATGATGCTGGCGTAATATTACCACCGATATCAGCTGCCCCTCCATTAAGGCCTTGTATCAACAGATCCGTGAAAACTCCGTGTTGGATATTTCTATCTTCACGAGATGTTTGCCAAGGTTGACTGGCAGCCATAATGGTCACACCTTCACCGAGTATCGAATTATTGTTGTCAAGAAGGGCCTCGCCTAATTTTGCAGCAAAACAGCAATCAAGTATAATTACTTTGTTTTTACATTTGGAATTATTGGCAAAAGATAAAATATCTTCCATCCTCACTCCCAAAGAGCCAGATGTGAAGTCAGTTGTAACAAGATAACCTCCATCCTGTTCTGCTCCGTGTCCAGAGAAATACAGAAGAGCAACATCCGCATCATCCGCAAAAAGTTTGGCTACTGCCGTTTGAAGTTGTCCTTTGCTACAACTACCAGTAATACTCACTACGTCAAAATTCGGTGACCCATCACCATTAGACTCGATAAGGTTTTTGATAGCAATGGCATCATTAACGCAACACTCTAATTCGCATTTTGGATAATTGTTCAACCCGACAATAAGAGCTTTTTTCATTGTGTCTCCTTTCATTCACATCTACCTCACAACCGTCTCGCCTTCGCCCTCCCCTTCTCGACTCCATTTTGTTGTGTTCGCACAATTTATTTTATATTGTTTATTTTTTCTTGTTATATTTTACCGCACTCTGTTTAATATTTCAAGTTTTACTTCTAAAACTATCCATTAGCATAGATATTCAAATCGTCTCTCACCGACTCATTGCATTGTCTCTGCCACAAAGCCGCAAAGGAAAAAGCGGCGCTGCACCGCTCTTTCCTTTACTGCCTTTTCCACCAGATCTTAGCAGATCTGCACGATCTGCTCCCACAGCAGGATGTGCTTTTCATCAATGGCTTTGTTGTCGTGATAATGGCCGAACAGCCAGTAGTGGTATTTTGCTCTTTCCCGTACCTCCTGCAAGAAGTCCGTGAGCCGGTCCGCCTCGTTGTGGCGGCTCCCCATGAGGGCGATGCTGGTGGGAGCGCAGTGGGTGATGATGTAGTCCACCGCCCAGCCGACCGCGTCGAGGTTTCGCCGTGCCTCGGTGTATTCTTCATCGGAGGGAAGCTCCTGCGCCCACCATGAGATGTGGTTGATGCGGTATCTCGCTCTTGGTTTGCGCTGGAGCATCGTGAGCCTTCGCTCAAAATCCGGGGTATCCGGCTCCAAAATTCCATCCTCGATGTCGTGGCTTTTTGCGCCGCCCATGGTGAAGAAGCGGTAACTCTCCAGCTCGAAGATCTGGCCGCGCATCAGGTGCAGCACATGAGGACGAACGCGGTGTATCTTGCCGCCGTGCCAGTCCTCCACATGGCATCTTTCCAGCACGTCATAGTTTTCGTGGTTGCCGCAGACGAAGGCAAGCGTGAAGGGCAGGCGTTCCAGCCAGTCCAGCATTTCATCGTCGCGGCTGTCACCAAACCACACGCCGCCGAAGTCTCCTGCGATGATGACCGTGTCATCCTTCGTCATGTTAGCTTGTTCCGGGAAGTATTCCGATTGGAAACGCCGGAAGTTTCCGTGGCAATCGCCGGTCACATAAATCATGCGAATTTCCTCCTCTTAGGTTGGTCTACGGACTGTTCAATTTCTACGCCGTTGCAGAAGGTAACCTTGATACGGTTGCCCGCCAGAGCCGTGACTTTTTCCAGCATCTGATAGACTACACCATCGTCCCAATCCGTGATTCCCACAGTCACCGCGGTCATTGCCGAGGCTGCCGCATGGATACGGCGGCCAATCTGCTCCTGTTCCTGCCGGATACTGAGAATAGCGGCCTTTCGGCGTTTCAGTTCCTCCATTGTGGTGGAGATGGCACGGAAACGCTCGGCGTATTCGTCCGCGTCACCATTTGCCGCCTCTGCCAGAAGCATATCGAATTGCTTACCCAACTCCGTGACCGCCCGGTCGATATCCCCAAGGCTCATGCTCTCACCGGGGACCGGAGCCAATTCCTGCTCCATCGCATCCACGAGCTGATCCGCCAGCACCTTGCGCCCTGACATGGATGCATTGATGGCTGCCAGCACCGCCTGCCGGAGCGGCGCTTCGTCCAGCGTCGGAGATTCTTTGCAGTACTTCTTGCCGTAATCCAAGCGGCTGCTGCAGCGCCATACGGCACGTTTCTCACCGTGCTGTGTCCACACCACTCTGCGGTATGCCGTGCCGCACTCACCGCAGAACAGCAGACCACTGAGCGCGTACTTGCCGCTGTAGCGGCTCATACCTGTGGGAGCGCTCTTTTTCGTGCCGCCGGTCTGAGCCCGACGCCTCGCCAATTCCATCTGCACAGCATCGAACCGTTCTCGCGGGATGATGGCCTCATGGTGGTTCTGAATCAGATACATGGGAAGCTGTCCGGTATTTCGGATGACCTGCTTGCTGATGCAGTCTCGAATGAAGGTCTTCTGGAGCAGGACGTCACCGCAGTATTTTTCATCAGAGAGAATCGTCCGCAGATTGGAGGTTGTCCATTCCGTCGTTCCTGCCGAATTCTTGAATCCGCCTGTTTCCAAGGTTTCCTTGATATTGCGCAGCGTTTGACCGGATAGGTACAGCTCGTAAATTTTTCGGACAGTCTCTGCCTGCTCTGCGTTGACCACCATCTCTCCGTCAGGTCCTTTTTCGTACCCCAGCAGGGTCTTATACTGGATGTTTGCCTTTCCCGTCCGCATCGCCTGATGCTTGCCCCATTTGACGCGGGAGGATATCCCTTCGCTTTCGGACTGTGCGAAGGCGCCGTGGATGGTGATGAGGAATTCGCTTTCCGGGTAGATAGAATTGATGTTCTGCTCCTCGAAGATGACCGGGATGCCCATGCTGCGCAGCTCGCGGGTATAGCTCAGAGTGTCCACGGTGTTGCGGGCAAAGCGGGATACCGATTTTGCGAGGATCATGTCGATCTTGCCCTTCCTGCACTGCCGGATCATGCGAAGAAAATCCTTGCGCTTGCAGGCGGAGGTACCGGTGATACCCTCATCCGCGAAGATATCCGCCATCGTCCAGTTGGGATTTGCCATGATCTTTTCCGTGTAGTAGTCTCTCTGGTTCTCATAACTGTTAAGCTGCTCATCTTTTTTCGTAGACACACGGCAGTATGCAGCTACCCGAAGATTTTTCTTCTTTTTCTGGTCTTGAAGTGTTTCTTCCTTTGCAGGGATGATAATGACTTTCGGCTCAGGGCGGGTCTGCGTCATGCTTGATCACGCTCCTCCAAGACTTGGTTGTTTTTCAGAACGACGCGCACATTATCACCGCAACACTCGATTTTGCGAACTCCCTGCTTTAAAAGGTTTGCATCCAAATCCCGCAGCTTTGTTTGCTTCCCGAAGATGCTGCGGAGCCGGTGGGCTTCGTATTCCTCCATCTCGACGCTCACAAGGGTCAGTACCGCCAACTCCATTGCCTTTTGGCGCGCGATTTCTTCATCCACAGGAGGTGTCTGCAGCAGCTTGTCCAGTTCCAGCCGGCGTTGCCTGATGTCTTCCGTGGTGGGAACACCGGATGATTCTATCTTGATGAGCTGCGGATCATCGACCACCTGATTCAGTATCTTGAGGACTTTTCGTGCTACGCTGTCGGGTACGATGCCGCCGCACAGCCTGCGCAGTTCTTTCTGTGCTGGTGTCTGCTTATACTCAGGGCGTATCTCTTTTCTGCGTTCCTGGGCAGCGTAGAACTGCTCCGTCGGGATGAGCGCGGGGAAATGCTTTTCACCGATGTATCGGTCATCCTCCAGAATTCGTGCTACCATATTTTTGTTCCACGGCTTGTCCCCGTCATATGGAACATCCTCCGTCTGAAGCCGTTCGGCAAGCTGTTTGAAGGAGGCTCCGGCGAGGTATTGCAGGTAGATGCTCCGTACCGTTTCCGCCTCCTGCGGCTGCGGCACGATCTCACCAAACTCCATCTTGTAGCCGAATGGCTGTTTTCGATTTCCCATTATCTTTGCGTCCTTTCTATTTTTTCTGTGACCTCCAGTCCGTTGAGAAGCCGGAAGCACAGTTTTTCATTGTTCACGACCACGATTTTCTCGACCAGGTCGCTGAATAGTTGCTCATCGAAGGTGTCCGGCCAGTCCGGCCCGCTTTCAAGAACATCCAGCATATCCTGTGTTTGCTGAATGGTGTGGTCCTCCTCAGATCGCAGGATGCGTTCCTTTTGGAGTTTCAGTTCCCGGCGGCGTTCCGCAAGCAGATTGCTGCGGGATATAAAAATGTCAGGATTGACGCTGCCCTGCTGCTTGAGCTGGGTCAGAAGTCGTTCCTGACTGGCAATATCTGATATTTGTTTGTTGATCTCCACGATGTTTTCGCTCCAGAGGAGACTGCCGGTTCTGGCAGCATATAGGTCAGAGATGAATTGAGTGAGAATATCTGCTCCATAGTGTTTGAGTTTGTAATACAGACGAAGGAACGCGCTTTTTAGCTGTTCCTCCGGAACTTGCGTATTGGGACAGGCCGCCGCTGACTTATCATGTTTGCGGCATACCCAATATGATATACTTTTACAGTTTTTCAGTTTGCAGAGGGAACCGCAATTTCCGCAGGTCACTTTGCGAGTGAATGCTTTTTCAATTTGTGCATCAGACTGTATACCGGCATTTTTCCGCTTCAGCAGTTTTTGTGTTTTACTGAAAACTTCTCGACTGATGATGGGAGGATGTGAATCTTTTACAAGTACCTGATCATATTTCCCATGGTTGAGTTTCTGCTGCCACGGTATATATTGTGTGGTGTATTTTTTCCGTGAAAGTGAATCGCCAACATACTTTTCATTTCGCAGGACATACAGGACGGTCGACGATTGCCAATATGGGGTTTTATCACGCGTTGAATGCCCCATAGCGGTAATTTCTTTTGCAATATCATCTGCACTGATTCCTGCAAGGTAACGTTCAAAAATATAGCGAATAACCGTTGCCTCGTCTTCACGTACTTCCAAATGATCCTTGATCAACCGGTAACCGTATGGAGCCTTGCATGTAGAAAATCTTCCCTGTCGAATTCGGAACTGATAACTCCACCGCATTCGTTCGGAGATGGCTTCACTCTCCCGCTGAGCCAGCGCCGCGAACATGGCGATAAGAACTTCGCCGGATACCTGCGCGGTGTCGATGTTCTGTTCCTCGAAGTAGACGCTGACGCCCAGCGCAGCCAATTCCCGCACCGCTTCCAGACTCTCTTTGGTATTGCGAGCAAAACGTGAGGAGGACTTCACAAGGATGCGGTCAATACGCCCTTTCCGGCAGTCCTCCATCATCCGCAGAAAGTCATCCCGCTTGTCTATGGACGTGCCGGTGATGTCCTGGTCGGCGTATATGTCCGCCAGCTCCCAATCGGGGTTATCTGTGATGAGCTTGGAGTAGTAGGCATTCTGCGCGGCGAAGGAGTGCTTCTGATCCTCGGAGTTGGAACTGACGCGGGCGTATGCCGCCACGCGGAGTTTTCGTGCGGCTTCTTGATTGGCTGCCGGGATCGTAATGACCCGCGGAGCCATGGCCAGAGAACCGTTGGTTTTCTCCTTACCGCTCATTTGCTGCCACCTCCCTTGTCAGCAACACACAATACCATGAAGCATCCGCAATAGCTATACCCAAAAGCGAAGAATCAAAGAGAAATAATGATGTCCGCGCCAAGCAGTACCATCAGACGCGCGGCGATCTTTTTAGCCTCGCTGCCGCTGACCAGTCCCTGCTCCCGCAGACCGCGGAGCAGGGTGACGATGCCGAGATAATCTGCGTTTGGATTCATTCGAAACCCTCCTTTTTGATTTTGGTAATGAAAACACCCAGGCCCGTTTGTCAAATGGGCTTGGGTGTTCTCACTACACGCTATTCTTCTATCCGGTAATCGCGCCTTACATAATAATTGTCAATCTCGAAAAGAGAGTGCCATCTCAGTTGAGTTAAGACTTTCCGCTCGCATTGTTCTCCAGCGATGCTATCTTGCTGTACCCCTGTTTAATGATCCGTTCCATCGCCTCTGAAAAAATAGCATTGCGCTCACTATCTTCCACACTGCTATAACGTCCTGTTTTTGCGCAATACTCACTCAGCTCACTTTTCAGGTTCTCTGCCGAATTCCGATAAGCACCTTTCTTATCCGCGCACTTAAAAAGGGCAAGCGTACCTGAAGCCACCGTTGTCAATGCAGTAATGAAAGCGATAAGCTTGGCATTCACCTCTGCCTTGCAGGTAAAGTAAGTGGCAGCAGCAGGCAGAATGATGCCCAGAAAGGAAAGGACACTCCACGCGAATTTATAGAAAGCAGCCTTGTTGATATAGTACGCAAGGCTTGAATACGCACGCAATCTAAGGGTTCGGTCTTCAATAGCGTCAAAAAGAAAACTGTAGCTTTCCAACTCTTTGCGGCCAAATGAAATCTTTACGCCATTGTCCGGCGTGGCCGACTCGGTCTTTTCTTCCACTTCAGCACACCTCTTTCTATACTTGATGGCTACATCTTTTGGATTCTGCTTTCTGCGTTCCCTTGCTGCCTCGCAACAGAGTCATCTGCGCACATCGTGCAGACAACACCTCGTCAAAAATATAGGATATTGTATCACATTTGACAGGAAAAGGAAACTTCAAGGCCTGTCATTAAAATCGAAAAGTTACGGTAATGAATGATATCGTTTCTTTAGCTTCGGTGATGCGATATTCACTTTTTATACCACGATTTCGACGCTGAAAACATCTTCGATCGGTATCTCTCTCCGGTCCGTCATCTGGATCATCCCAGCGACTGCGTCGATGCGTTTCACCTTGCCGGTGACGGTCTGGTAGCTGCCGCCGTTCTTTCTCTCATCCGGCACGAAGTAGGTGATGGACACTGTTGGCCTGCCGGGGAGCAGTTCTTGAAGATGCTGCAGCTCCGCGTCGACGCGCGCAATCTCGCTCTCATCAAGCTCGATGCGCCGGTCCGTCAGCCGACCTGTTTCCGCGATGGCAGCGTGGTGGCCGGTCAGGGCTGCAAAGGGGGAAAACTGCGCCGCGCGGTCGTGCAGCGACATGCGCGGATGGTTCTGCGAGGTCGGATGCGGGAGGTCAATGATATCGTCGTATTTGCCGCTCATGCCTTGTGCCCTCCGATCTGGCCGTTGCGCTCTCGGGCGGTCGCGCCGTCTAGATAGCTCCCGCCGTTCAGAATCGCGTTCTTGCCGAATTTTTTCTTGATGCCCAGCATCGCTTCCTGAATTTTGCGTTCGCGCTCCAGTTTGGTTTCTTCATCCTTGTGCTGCTGTTCCTGCGCCGCAATATCGTCGAACAGGTTGAACTGTACCGGCACTTCGGCTTCCTGCGGGACATCGTCCTCGCTCACGATCTTGTTCGCTGTGATGGTGATCCTGCGGACGGACAGCTTGGGGTTGACCTTCCCGTCATAAATCCCGAGAATCGCATCCATGATGCTGCGCGCAGAGGACGTCTTGCGCGGTAAATTCGCTGTACCGTGTGCGTGTTTGGGAATCTTCCTGCCGTAGCGGTCCGTCACGATTTCGCCGCAGAAATTGCCGCCTGCGGTGTTTTCAATGTCGTAGCCGACCGTCAGCGTGAGCTGGTCGGTCACGAGGCGCTTTTCAAGCAGATCCATTGCGACGGCCTCTGCCATCTCGCGCACGACGAGGCGCGCTTTATCGTACGGATACGGGCATTGCAAAACCTGCCCGGAGCTGATGCTGTTCGTCTCCGGCCGGTACGCTTTGATGTCCTCCATCCGGCATGGTTCCCAGCCCCAGGCATGGTCGATGAGCAGCTCTGCGTTGATGCCGAACATCTGGTAGAGCAACTCTTCGTTGTAGTATTCGTTCGGCTTGCCGATGGAGCATTTTGCAATGTCGCCCATGGTGTAGATACCGATGGTCTCGAGCTTTTTGGCGTAACCCCTTCCGACGCGCCAAAAGTCCGTCAGCGGACGGTGCGCCCAGAGCTGCCTGCGGTAGCTCATTTCGTCAAGCTCTGCGATGCGGACGCCATTTTCATCCGGCGCGACGTGCTTCGCCATGATGTCCATGGCGACCTTGCAGAGGTAGAGATTTGTTCCGACGCCCGCCGTGGCCGTGATGCCCGTGGTGTGCAGCACATCGAGGATCATGGTCTTTGCCAACTCGCGGGCGGTCATGTGATACGTCTCGAGGTAGCTGGTCACGTCCATCATCACCTCATCGATGGAGTAGACGTGGATGTCCTCGGGCGCGACGTATTTGAGATAGACATTGTAGATCTGTGTGCTGATCTGAATGTATTTCGCCATCTGCGGCGGCGCGACAAGATAACCCACCGCGCGCGACGGGTCAGTCGCCAGTTCGTGGGCATCGCAGCTCTTTTCAAAAAGATTGCCGCCTGCTTTGCGCCGTCGTTCGGCGTTGACTTCCTTGACGCGCTCAACCACTTCGAAAAGCCGCGCTCTGCCGGGGATGCCGTATGCCTTCAGAGAAGGCGATACCGCGAGACAAATGGTTTTCTCCGTGCGGCTAAGATCTGCTACGACCAGATTGGTCGTCATCGGGTCAAGGCCGCGCTCCATGCACTCGACAGACGCATAATACGATTTTAAGTCAATGGCGATATATGTCCGCTGCATGGCGCACCTCCTCGCTCTTAGTGTCTACCAGTATATCATAACGCTATAAATCGAACAACTGTTTGTATAAAACTTTTGTGAGGAATCTTGTGGAAACAGTCAGTTTCAAAAGTGCGTACGTCATGCTACAATGGAACGCGTTTGTGATTGGAGGAAGAAGAATGTTTTATACGACAGAGGAGGCCGCGATCGTGTGCGGCTTTTGGGATTTGTACCTAAACCGCGACAGCGTTGATCGCGCCGTACGGGAGCAGAATCGAAAATTCCAGCGCAGCGCCGCGAGGGGTGACCTTCGGCGCGAGGATTACCGGTGGGCGGAAAAGGCGCTGGACTTTCTCCAGCCCTGCTGGTGGCAGTCGCATGAGGATCATAGAGCGCTGCAAAACGCGCTGCTGAAAACACATTTGCTGGCTCAGAGATAAAACGATAGGTTTTGCCTTTGCTGAAAGTGTATCACACTTCTTTTGTGACCCAACTTAAGTTATAGCGAGAACTCCCAAGCTCACTTCATTTACAAGCGAGTTTGGGAGTTCTCGTTATGTGTCTTTTAGTTATAATTCGCACCAGGGAAAAGCATTGCTGTGATGCCCTCGACATATGATCTTGTTCTGTCTGTAAATCGCATCATTCCTATATACTTTGTTCGATCTCCAAAGACATCTTTTCTTCCGAATATTGCCTGATAGATTTCCTCCAGTCTATCTGCAACTTTCACAAGGTTTACGCCCGATTCATCGCGTATCTCGATATCTTCACCATTATGGATGAGAGATTCTTCCCTGGCTAAGAACGGAGTACATTCAAGTATGCCTATTCCCATAAGGATTTTTTTCATTGGGGTGGAGTCGTTTCCTGTTACGAATCGGTGGTACATATCCAAATCATACATCTGAAGTCCTATGATGATTGGAATAATATAACTTGCCGTAAAGGCTCTATCAAGGTCAAAACTTGTGCTCCTACGCAGCCAGTCAAATTGTGGTTCAGCAATTTTTATCAGCCGTGCATATCGCTCAGCTTGCCGAAGCGAAAAGTTAAACTGCCGTACAACCTCATGGCAAACAATGCCTGCGGTTTCATCCGAGCCAATCTCCAGTCGATCTCGAAGGAATCTTTCGTAGTCGGCATTTGGAATTGAAACACGAAGGTCAAAAAACTTGTCCAAATATTTTGTAGCATCAAATCCATTGCCATAATAATTCCGTATCGTCCATTGCAGTTGCGTAAGGCTTACTGAAAATACAAAGGTGATACGCTCATCGTCGAAATAATGCTTGATACGCTCCAAAAAGCGTATCGCATAGTCGGGTTTGCATCGGTCCAGCTCATCAATAAAAAACACTAACCGGTTTGCCTTTTCTGCGGTGAGCGTGTCGATAAACTCATGTATTTTGCTTTTCAGTTCTTCTGTATCCCTGATCTCTGAAAGGCGATCCTTGATTTCCACCTTTCCAAGGCCTTTGACCAGGGAGGTTAAATTCTTCCCTGTGAACGCATCAAAAACGGCGGCAGCTGCTTCGAGTACATGAGATGGACTATCGCTTAAATCAGCTTTCTGCCCACTTTGACTGGCAGCATAAACCAGCGACAAAATCGGATCGTCATGGTTGTCATAGGTCCATGCATCATAATATACGGTAGCATAGGAGTTTGGTTTTTCGTCTGCTTTATACAATGTCTGAATTTCTCTGCGAGTTTCATCTTTCATATGAAACTGCGGATTGTGCGCATCTAAGATCAACTTGACCTGTTTCACAAAAAAGGTCTTACCGCTGCCCCAATCCCCATTCAGCGCAACGGAATAACAATTATCCTCCATATGTGTCAACAGCCGGACAAATTGGAACACATATTCATTTCGTTGTATAGGATTTTCCCGCAGTAGTTTATACGCGTTTTCCTCCGTAGGGTTTAAACTGTAGTTTCTCACTGAATAACCTCCCCCTCGCAAAATAAGATCTATTTAAAAAAATTATAGCACATTAAGGGAGGAAAGAACAGAGGGCCGCTCCTGTCTTGGTTGGAAGCATACTGCTATAACCGGATATGGAGCGGCCCTCGCTGTTTCTGAAATTTGTCTTTGCTCAGTCCTATTCGACACTACTTCCCGGACTGTCGGGCGGTTGAACGAACCGGCGCCTGGCAGCGCCCATCGGGAATCTCACCCCTCCGAGGATCTCTCCGAGCTGCCCCCATTGCTTGCGGCTGTGGCTGGACAGGATGTACCATTATAGGCTGACGGGATCATTGCAAGACAGGCTGCCACACCTGCTTTTGGCTGGGTGAGTTTCGCTTGGCACCTTAAAAGGCCGTTCATTGACATCGGAGGCTTGTCCGATGCAGGTGGTCTTCGCGCACCCGCCGCATCGCTGTTCCCCTTCGTCGGGGGACCGTCAGCTGACGTTATTCGTCACCGGATACAGCCGCAGCTGTACGCTTGCACTTTTCTCAATATAATTACAGGAGAAGCTCGGCTCCACAAAACAGAAGCCCGCTTCTAATTTTTGGCCGTATTCCTGTGTGCTATCCGGCGTGTTCTTCCAGCCTGAGGACCTATATGGAAGTTCAAACGCCGGAATCTTTTATTACAGGACCTCCCGCAGATTCTCCCTGTTCATAAAATACCTCGCTATTTCTACAAGTAATTAGAACCGCGCTTCTAATGCCTTGAAGCCAAGCAGCGTTCATTAGAAGCGAAGTTCAAATTAGAATGAAAGCAATAGGAAAGGGTGAAGGTATGCACGATATTTGCAATCTTTTTGGAGCTGCCCTGAGCAGGGCGCGGCGCGAACTGGGCCTGACACAAATCGAATTGGCCGAAAAGCTCGGGACGACGGACCGCAGCATTTCCGACTTAGAGCGCGGAAAGACTAATCCAAAGCTGGATACGGTCGCACATTTTTCGCGCTCTTTAGGGATCAGCGTAGATGCACTGGTTGGGATCGTGCCGAAAGGCGATGTCCCATCTTGCGTCAGGACGTTCTTTGCCGGAATGAGCGCCGAGGAAGCGGCTAAATACATACGGCTCTGTAAGGACGCCGACGAGCTCACAAAGGAATAGTAGCGGCATAAATTAGGCGGCGGTAAGCAATCGTGCTTATCGCCGCCTTTGATACTACAGAGACGGCAGATGGTCGTTACTTGTGGTATCTGCGCTTTTGTAGGACATCGTTACCGTTCTCATGGGTAGAAAAGTAGTCTCACGTTGCCTCCTAAAAATTTATGACGCATTTAGGTCGGCTCCGTACGTCTCTATCTGACCTGTTTCTATGTTCACGCTACAGCCCTTCGGGTCTCTTGCATCAGGATCCGTATAATACGTCGTCCTGATACGACTACCGTCAATGCTAAAAAGAGGGCCATTTTTCTGGTAGTAGCCGAAGTATCCTTCCGGCGTCGTCTCAACGCCATTATTTATGATATGAAGATTCCGCGGAACAGGCCCTAATCTGTTCGTCTCAGTCTTGATATAAACTCTCAAATTACCCTTGATGTAATGTGTTTCATTATCGACCGATACAAATTCACCCGAATTCTTTATGAGTGAATCGCCGTTCGTCGTATAGAAAAGATTGTCTGCTGTGATACGAAGCCCTGCTTTGTTGTCAAAAGAATAGTTCCATCCGAATTCTTCTACAGCGAATCTCCATGTCAACGGGAAATAGGTAATATCGCGGAAGAGCAAAAGAGGATACATTTCGGTCTTGTTGTCAATGACCTTTCCATTGACCGTAACTTTTGAGTCGATGATAGCTGCATTCTGTTTTTTGCTATTCTTTTGTGAGGAAACAGACTCATATGAGAACAACTTTGGCGTTTCAGAATCTCCCTTTTCAATCACAAGACCGCCTTCAGCAGTCCATGCAGTGCTCAGGTTCAGCAGC
>ERZ780094.449-NODE-449-length-16352-cov-4.229429_pt1 | contig 16352 bp, 9 predicted proteins | sample MGYA00511174_ERZ780094 | MGnify/ENA primary metagenome ERZ780094 (study PRJEB29588, sample SAMEA2148063) | human gut metagenome | biome: human gut; feature: human-associated habitat; material: faeces | place: Denmark | collected 2008/2010 ...
CGGGGAGGAGGCGGTTGTCCCGTTTGGGCCCGGGCAGCCGCCGGTTGCGGAGCCGCATTCGGCATCGCCGCGGCCGGATTGGCCTGCGGTTTCGGTTGCGCCGGCTGCTGTTGAGCCGGAGCCTGCGGATTAACCGGATTTTGTTCCGTCAAATTATTTGGTTCCATATCAGCTCCTTAACTGTCTTTTCAATTTAATTTAGCCGCCGGGGTTTGTAAATTGTTTTCTCACAGCTTTACCCAATTATATGGTTCCCTGCGGCTTATAAGGTTCATTTGGGGCTTCTCCGGTCTCTAAATCGGCCAAACCGGGCCCGTCGCCGATGTCTTCGGGAATTTTAAATGTTTCTTCCTCCTTGGCGGTTTCAAGATTGTCATAAACATTATCCTGAAAATAAACTTCCCCGCTGTACATCGAGCTTAGTGAGGTCGTTTCGGTTTCCGCCGGTGTTTGCAAAGCTGTTTCGGGGCGATAGGGATCGTCTGTCGGAGTTGTTTCCGCACTTTCTGTTTGCTGCGGGAATTCGGCTGTGCTGCCGTCATCTTCGGGAACTTCTTCATATTCCCATTCCCAGTCGCTTCCTTCGCCGCTTTCGGCCTGATATGTTTCTTCACCCTCGGGAATTTCAACATATTCCCACTCACCGTCGCCGTTTCCTGCCTCGGCTTCTTCTTCCGGAACCTCGACATACTCCCAGTCTTCGTCGGCGCCGGCCTCGTCTTCGGGAATTTCGACATATTCCCAGCCTTCATCCTCACTTTGGGTTTGAATGGCAGAACCGGCATCTGCGGCAGAAGTTCCTTCGTCTTCGGAAACTTCTTCATAGTCCCATTCCCAATCCTGAGCCTCATTGCTTTCAGTGTCCGGGCCTGTCGGAACTGCTGCGGAGCTGTTCGCCGGTTGTGCCGTTTCGGCTGTGTTGCCGTCATCTTCGGAAACTTCTTCATACTCCCATTCCCAGTCGCCTTCCGCCGTATTTCCATCAGCACTTTCGGCAACGCTTTCTTCTTCGGGAACCGCAACATATTCCCAACCCTCGTCGGCATTTTCTGCCGGAGCTTCTGCTGTTACGGCGGTATTCGGCTCGGCCGCGGTTTCTTCTTCGGGAACCGTAGCATATTCCCAGCCTTCGTCGGCAATTTCTGCCGGAGCTTCGGTGGTTACAGCGGTATCCGGCTCGGCCGCGGTTTCCTCAGGAGAAACTGTGTCTTCGCTAAGCGGAGAATTTTGTATCGGCTTGCTAATATCTTCCGTTTCCGCCGAAGAGGTATCGGACTCAATGCCCCAGTCGGTGGCAATTTCCTCACTCGGTAAATCTACCGGTTCGGCAGGAATATTTTCTGCCGGAAATTCTTCCGTTGTCGTATGATATCCCCAGTCGTCATTGTCCGCAAGAACCGAGGAAGACTGTTCCTCAGAGACCGGTTCTTCCGTTGGAGCGGTTTGCTCCGGCTGAAGTTGGGACAAAATTTCTTCTGCCGGAACTTCGACATACTCCCATTGGTCTTCATCGGCGGCAGTATCTTCGGAAGCCGGAGAGAGTTTTGCGGTTTTTTCCGGTTCGGCCGCGGCAGACGGTGCATCATTGTCAAACAGTGAGAAATCCAGACCGCCGTTTGATGCCTCTTGGTTCTCGGGGAAAGAAAAATCATTTGCTGCTTTTTCTGCGGGATCTTCTTCTTTTTGATTCTTTTTACCGCTCAGATTACTGACTTTGTCTGTCAGTGTGCTGACCTTATCAAACAGGGAAGAGGCCAGACTGTCCAGAGACAAACCTTCACTGTTTTTCTTTTTTTTCTTCTTCTTTTTTTTCTTTTTTTGTACGGCAATTTCTTCACCGCCGGCAATAATTTCAGTATCATCGTTGTCTTCGGTATCGTCGCCGAAAATTTCTCTGCTGATATCGGTGGTCTGAATAACCGGAGCAGCCGGCGCTGCGTTTATTTCTTCGTCAGGCAAGGGCCGCAGCGGCTCAGCCCGGGGAACCGGCGAAACATGGTAATCTTCCGGCACAGCCTGCGCCGCCGGAGCCGTATAGACAACGGGATGAGCCTGCAGAAATTTCAGGTTTTCTTTCTGCATTTCTTTGATGGCTGTAATAATCGACTGTGTCGAAAGCTGCTGGCTTTCTTTCAGAGCCAGCGTAATGATAGATGACAACTCGCTGGTTTGGGTTTTAGCCATTTCTCTGAACAGTTCCGACTGAATTTTGACAATGCCGTTCAGCATCTCATCCACCGGCGGAAAGGTTGCTGCGGTGTTTATCTGAATATTGTTGGCATTGTTGTTTGAACTTGAAGCATTGGCAGCCGTGTTGTTCTGAACCAGCATTTGCGCCAGCCGGTTTTGAGCCTCGATATTGGCCTTGTTGTTCTGAGCCATGATCTCTGCCAGTTTGTTTTGCGACGAAACAATAGCCTGTGTAACCGCTTCGGAATCTTTTTTACGAATATCGTCGTTGGCGGCAATAGCTTCTTTGAGCGCCGAGGCGATTTCTTTGGCAAAGGACGCATCAGCCGTAAACGTCGAACTTATCGGCTGGAAAACGGTTTTGGCCGGAGAGGCCTGTCCGGTTTGCTGTGCCTGTTGTTGGGCTTGTAGTTGCGCCTGTGCCTGAGCCAAAGCTTGCGCCTGGGCTTGTATCTGTGCCTGAGCGGCGGCAGCCGCTTCTTTCGCTGCCTGCGCAGCCTGAACGGCTATCTTGGCCTGTGCTTCCGCCGCAGCCCGGGCCGCGGCTTCTGCGGCTGCCTGAGCCGCAATCTGTGCCGTTTCTGCCTGAGTATCCGCAGAGGGGGGGTGATGCTGGTTGTTTGCTTCAGCCAAAGCCGTTGCCAGAATTTTGGCCCGGGTCTCTTCTTCATAATCAGCCTGCGGTGCTGCATCGGGCGTGCTGCGAACCAAACCGTTTTTTTCTTCCAGCTCATCAACATACTGCTGCAAAACGGCTCCGCCCGGCAACGAACTGAACATGCCGCGGATTTCTGCCGGCTGTTCCAATATCATTTGGTTGAAGGCTTGTTTTCTTTCGTCGGTAAAAATATGCAGCTGCCGGAAGATGTTTAAAAAGCGCTGCGCAATAATAACCGGGTCATCCTCTGTCCCGATTTTATTGTAGTTCTTTTTTGTTTTTCCGGCCGTTTCTACCAATTTTTTACCCGAATCTGTCTGTCATCAGTTTAAAATCTATCCATATTACCGATTTTACTTCTGATGTTGTAAATTTCAGGTTAATAAAACGGAGCGGAAACGGCAGAAATCAAAAAAAACTCCGCCGCAGCGGAGTTTTTTCTTAAAGGTAGATTGCAACCACTTTATGAAGGCTGTTCAAATCGTCGTTGCTGATTTCAATCCGTTCGTCCGGATTCCATCTCAAGCCGTAAAGCTGTCCGTTTTCATCTTCGCGGATACTGACGATTTTGGCTTCTTTTTCATTGCTGTAATAAACGGCAATGTCTCCGACGCTGACAACATCCTGCGGATCGACAAACAAAATTGAACGTGTCGGCAACAGGCTTCCGAGGCGGCGGGTGCAAAGATTAACGGCATAAGCGTCTTTTTTGTTGTATAACTGCGGCGGACGCTGAACTTTTTTGGTCTCCTGACTGAATTCAATGATAACGTCGCCGTCTTTTCCGGCCACGCCGTAAACTGAAATTTTAACGCCGTCCTGATTGGAATTTCCGAAAGCGGAAATTGCTCCACGCGGGGTGGACAACAGTTTGTATTTGGCATCGTTGCGCTGAATAATCTCTTCCAGCATGCCTTTGTCTTCCAGAGCTTTAATCTGCTCTTTCAACTCTTCCGGAGCCATATTGATGGCCTTGGCAATATTTTTAAATTCTTTGTCGGAAACTTCACGCTGGCCCATTTCAATACGGTGGTAAACGGAAAGGGTCATATCGGCGCTTTCGGCAACTTCAATCAGCGTCAGGTTCTTTTCGTTGCGGATCTGACGCAAACCGGCACCCAAAGTTTTCAAACCGCTTTTTTCGTTGATTTTGTTTCTTCTCTCCTGTTCGCGCCTCCAGGATTGGACGACTTCCTGCTGGGAATTCTGTTCATTAACAAATAAATCCTGCAGCGGGCAGTCCAGAAATTCGGCAACACGAACCAGCTGCTCCTGGTCCACGCGGCGGTAACCCTTTTCAATTTTAGAGATTGCAGAAAGACTGACGGACAAATGATCGGCAAGTTCCTGCATCGAGCGTCCGCGAAGTCTTCTGTACATTCTGATTTGGTTCGGGAAAATAATTTCTTCCATTTGAGTCCACCTTTTATTGTAATAAACACAACTTCATAATTTGTTTGTATCATAAATATAAGCGTTATATTAATCAAGAAAATAGTACAAAAAAAGACAATTTGTGTACAAATATAACTGTAAAGCCGGGAATTTCTTCCCGGCTTTAATCAAGACGGCTGCCGCCTTATTTTCCGAATTCGGCCATCGGCTGGTCTTTTCCGTAAGTGGCGACTTGTTCTCTGAAAAGCTGCATATCCGCTTCGCTCATCATAATTTCGTCTGCCGGAACAGACCGGTTGAATTTGCCGTTGCTGTCCATTGAGCGGGTGTGTGCCGAATTATAGTTTTTGGCAAAGGCATAGTTGTTTTTAACGCTCTTGGCATCAACCGTGCCATCCTTGTTCAGATGGTAATTTGATTTTTTGTTGATGATGCCGTCGGACGCATAGCTTTCGGCTTTGCCGTTTTTGCCGATGTGGGTGTAAGTCAGCATATCACGCTGGTCACCCTTGGTCATCTCAAAGATGCTGGTCGAGCCGTCGGCATTGGTCTGCTTAACCCTGAAGACTTCGCGTCCCTGGTCATCCAGCGTACGGCTGACTTCGCGGTCTTTGAATTCGCGGTTCATATCTGCCCCGGGAACACCGCCCATACGTTCCTGCATCATCTGGTTCATAATCGCCTTATCGACATCGTCATTGGACATGCCGCTGCCGCTGCGGATTGCATGAATGGCCACTTCGTTGCGGGTGCCGTCACGGTTCAGCAATGTCTTCCCGGCAGCGGTATTCATTCTTGTTTCCTCGCGAATAAGGTTTCCGTCTTTGTCATAAGTTTTCTTGTTCTGAATGAACTTGTCATTGTTAACGGAGGTTGCCTTATTGCCGCGCAGGCTCTGTTTTGCCCGTGTAACCGTTCTGGTGCCGTCCGGAGCAACTTGCAGCGTATCGGTAACCTTGCGGCCGTACCAGGTACGGTGTTGCAAAGTTTTGTTGCCGTCGGCATCGGTTACCGTTCGGTCATCGTTTTCAATTTTTTTAGCTCGGCGGTTTACTTTATATGAGTTATAAGCTTCCCGCCCGCGGTCAAGAGCCATGCCGCCGACTTTACGGGTTGCTTTGCCTGCTGTCTTGAGTCCTCCGATTGCCGCGGTGTTTGCCGTGGATGCGGCCAAACCGCCGACTTTCGAACCGATGTCTTTGACGCCGATGCTCTTGGCAAAACTTCCGGCAAAGGAATTGGCTTCACCCAGAACCGCCCAGCCGAGGATCATATAGAAAACGAGTTTCAGGAATGTGGTTCCCCACCATGCCAGATTGCTCAAAATAACCTTGTAACCGCTTCGGGTTCCGACATCAGACATCGCTCCGCCGCTCTCAACCCCTGCTTTTGATAAAACATCCATCAGACCGTTGGTCAGAATAAAGATAATCAGCGACAGGAAAATAAAGTTAAACATACAGTTAAGGAACGTATCCCACACTTTGCCCACATATTTTTGCGTTGATTTGAAAGCGTAAGCTCCGATTGCCGCCGGCAGCAGCGCCGTCGCCACCGTCAGCTGCAAAACCGAGTCAATCAGCAGGAACGGATAGATAATCAGCAGCAGAATTGCGGCAATCCACAACACAAGACCGACAATCAGATAGCCCAGATGCGGGAAGAGGGCAAGGCCGTGCCATGATTCGACATACAAAGCGACGCAAATGGATGTCGAGCCCAAAGCCATAACATCAAGAATTTTATCCTGAATGGTCTTAATTGTGCACAAAATGCTGACACCCATACTGGCCGGAAGGCCTGCACCTTTTTCTTCGGTTAAAATATCAAACGTGGATCCGTCGCAGGTTTCGCCGTTCGCACCTTCAGTCGCAATTTGCGCCAGTTTAAACCCGGTATTGAATATCGGTTCCATCGCCAGCCGGAAAAAGTCTGCCGAATTGAGACGCAGCAGCGTGACGACAATCAGCACCAGAAACGCTTTGTTCAAAATTGTTTTAACCAGAATACTCGGATTCTTTTGCTCCATGGAGGAAATAAACTGCATAACCGTAATGCCGAGCCAGAGAGCAAAGCCGACGCAAACCAGCATGATAACGCCGTCTGCCAGTGCATTGTATGATTTTTTCGCAACCGAGCTGGCGGTATTAAACAAAACACCGAAAATATCACAGAAAATACATGTCTTGAAACTGCTGCGATAACTTTCGACATTACATTCGCGATCGCCTTTATCTGCGGATTCGCTGGAGGTTGCACCTGTGTAACTGCTTGAATAAGGTGTCCGGGAAGCGGTACCGAGTTGAACTTTAACATTCGGATATTCACCTTCTTCACAAGCGCGTTTACCGGTAACTTTCTGTGAGGCCTCGTCTAAGGATAATCCGTTTTGTTCCATTTCTTCGCGGATGGCCAGAGATTCAAGAGCGCCTGCTTTGTCTTTAGCCGCACGGCTCAAAATACCGCTTGATGTATTCCAGTCAGAACCCCATAAATTAGGAAATACCTTATACCAGGCTTCGATCAGTTCTTTATCTGAAACTTCCGAAAGCTTTTTACCGTAAAGCGGGCCGCCTTGGGCAAAAACATTGTTGATCATTTTTGTTGGACCCGCCGGCCCGGCGGCAACGGAAGCCTGCAAAAGCATCATCTGAATTTCAGGTGAGCGTTGGTTTAACTCTTGAATCGTAATACCTTGGGCTCCGGGTTTTAATTTAATGTCACCTTTGGTGAATAATTTCATTGGATCCTGAAATTCTTTTTTTATATAATCTTTCTGCGATTTTGCAAACCATTCTTTGTCACTCTGTGCCAGTGCTTTCCATTTCTGAGCAAACTCGGTTGCCGGTTTTGTACAAGCCGCCTGGACGGTGCTCTCCAGACTGCCGCCGATTTGCAGCTTGGCAAATTTGTCTTTTGGCATTTCACTCAGATATTTTTTGACATTACCGCTGGCACATGTCATTTGGCTTAAACCGTATGAACAACCGCCGCTGTCCTTACCCGGACATTTATTAAATGCCCCCGGATCACCGCCGGATTCGCCGCGTTGATGGAATTCTGTCAAATCACCGGCCGAATACATCTTGCCGCAACCGGTTAAAGTCGCGCTTGCTGTATAATCTGGTGTATATTCTTCAGTAACCGGTTCCTCGGTAACGGGAACATTGCCGTCGCACAAAGCATCAGCCGAAGCGCAGGCGGGAGACAGAATCTTGCCTTTTCCCGTGCCGCCGTCACGTAATTCAATATGCAGGTGAGCGCCATATGCCCCGTATTTCGTTGTTCCGTTTGAGCAGCCGGTAGTTCCGACAAAACCGATTGTCGTTCCTTTGGCAATTTTTTTCTTGGTTCCTGCAATTTTTGTAGTAATGTCGGCAAATTTTTGCAGGTGCATATATGTTGTTGTATATTGTCCGCCGCCGGCCTTTTCATGTTGCATGATTATGGTGTTGCCGCCGCCGCCGTAACAAGTGCTCGTTGATAAAATAACCCCGTCGGCGGCTGCAGTAACCGGAGTTCCGACCGGTGCAGCAACGTCCATCCCCTGATGCTCGCGATAACATTTGCCGTCGGGATATTGCACTTTAGTTCTTGCCGTACTGCTGCAACTGGTAGAACGGTGGCAGGCTTCTTCGGAAATTCGTCCGACGGAGTTGAGAGAGCCTTTGGTTTCAACCGGAACAGTATTCAGGCAGCCTTTTTGCATTTCTGCAATTCTGCTGTCAGGATAAAGACTTTTCGATGATGCAGCTCCTTTAATTTTACAAGGATGAAATTGAACGGCGCAGGCATTAGATACGTCTGCGGCCCGAGCGGAGGAGATGCCGGCCGTATTCAAGCCCAGCCATAAAACGGCGGCAAATGCCAATCCGGCTTGTCTGGTCAATTTAGATATGTTAGTCATCATCTCCATAATAACACCTGCTTAATTCGGCTTATTGTTGTCTTTCGGGCTGTCGCCTTCTTTCTTGCCCTCATTGTCTTTGTTGGCATCTTTGCCGCCGTTTACCCGGTTTTTGACAAAGTTGACGGCCCCGCCGGCAACGGCTCCGGCAGCCCGTGTCGCCTGATGAGTGACAACGCCGCCGGCAAAAGACGCGGCCTGAGTGACCTTGTTTTTTACAAAGGCGGTCATCTGGGTTGCTTTCATGTGCATCGGAGAGGCATCACCGAATGTGCTGTCGTTAAAGAATTTTCCGACATAACCGGTAACCGTGGCGCCGATCATTTTAATGCTGTAAACATAAGCAAACATAATCAGGATAAAGTTTGCGCCTGAAATGGAAAAGGTGTTGGAAACCCATTCCGCATCGCCGGCCTTGATTTTGGCATAGAAAGTCGTCAAATCACCTAATGACACGCTTATCAGCGATAATGCATAAGAAGTGGTCAAAGCCAGGAAAGTAAACAAAGCTGCCGAACGGAAAATAATGCTCATGCACGATGTAAACTTGCCTGATGTCGGCCCGAACGGCCAGAGACCGATAACAATCGGCAGTGCCATAATGCAGAATCCGATTTTGAAACAAACGTCAAGCAGATAGTAACCGATACCTAAAGTCAGCATAAAACCGCAGAACCAGATAGCGGCACCGCACAGCCAAATCCAGAGGTCAGGAATACGGATAGTGACGTTAACACCGAATAATCCGCCGGTATATTCCAACATGCCTGCATTAAAAGAGTGGCAGGTGAGGGCATGTCCGATAACCAGATTGGTGGAAACCGTCTTGTCGATTCCCTCGGTTAAAGCCATAATTTTGTTAATAACTACCGGAGAAATAATTTCTGTACCGTTATAGGTAAAGTTTGAGGTCAAAGCAACTTTGATTATTCCCTGATTTGCCGCCTGTAATAATCCCAGCCCGTAGTCGGCACCGGCCAGCAGCAAAGGATTGACGAACAGGTCAACAATGGCGCCGATACCCACGTTAATTACGATATAGGCGGCGGCAACCTTGAACATGAATATCAGCAGTGTGTTGAGAATGCTCATCGGTTCTTGGTTGGTAAAAGCCGAGACAAGCTTCAGGGCAAATGCGGCCAGCCACAACATTGATCCGATAACCAACACCTTGCTTCCGGCTTCTCTGGTTAAATCATAAACTTTGCCGCAGGCATTCATAAACGTCGTAATCAGCGTCATGATAATTTTGCAGGAATAACAGGTGGACTGATACATCTTCTGCATGTCGGGAATACTGCAAGCCGAATTGTCCCCGCGTTTTACCGTTATGCCGTCCTCTTCGGTTGTGTTTTTCCCTGTTTCATCAGTCTTAACCGTATAAGAAGAAAATCCGGCTGTCGTTGTAACAACGGTACTGGTATCCGTACCCTTTTCTACAGGTTTCTGTTTTTCTCCAAATAAAGGTTTTTTCACATCTTCAGGCTTTTTACATGTATAAGATAATGTTGATGAAGAATATGAACCTCCCGTCCCTTGAACTGACATACTGTAGCTGGAGTAGCATTCCATACCTTCCGGACATCCTCGCGGATATTCGCTGCCGCAAGGTTGATATTCTCCGGCTGCAACGGCACGCTTATGCTCAGCTAATTCTTCGGCACGTGCAAACTCTAATTCCGTGTTTAATTTTTCATATTCCGCTTTTAAGCTGTCGTATTCATTTTTAAAACTGGGGTTTTGAGCAATAATTTTATCAAATCTTTGGTTATATTCGTCAACAGTTTCCTGTTTCCATCCCCAGTCAAAAGATTGAGTTGGAAATACATTTGTATCTACTTTTTCACCATTATCTTCTCTTTGTTCTAAGTGTTTTGCTAATTTTTCGCAAAAATTTTTTAATTTTGTTGTGGCTGCATTAACTTCATTAACCTTTTGCTGCGTTTTTTGAGTGTCCAAAGGCTCAAAAGCTTTTTCTCCTTTGGAACGGCCTTGATAAGCAGAGCCGCATGTTTCTTCAGTAAAATTTATCGTCCAAGCATTAACCGGGCGGATAACGCTAAGGGAAAGAAATCCTGCCAGAAAGAAGTTAAAAATATGTTTGAGGAGTTTATCAGTCATTTTTACCTCCCCCGCAAACTGTTCATTTTGTTTTTGAACGAAGCGACTTTGGCTTTTCCGTTCTGAACTTTTTCAATAATTTTGCGTCCGGCGGCGACCTTGCTGACGGCGGCAACTGCGCCGGCGGTAAAGATACTGCCCAGAACTTTGGCTGCGCCGATAATAACCGCTTTGGCTTTGGCGTTAAAGCTGCCTTTTGAGCTGCCGCCGACCAGAGAATCGGTTACCTGCTGCGCCAGCTGAACGGAAGAAGCAATCAGAAAACCGATCATCAGCAGGCACATAAACGGAATGCTGAATTCTTTGAAATCTTTATCCGTGCCATTTTCAAAAATGTCGGCATTGTCGATGATAATTTGCTCCAAAGCCAGCATGGCAATTGCAATCATAATTGCCATAAACATCATAAATGCGGCAGAATTCAAAATGGTGACAAAGCCTTGCGACAGCCATTTTTTCGTTGGTCCGAAAGGATATCCCATAATCAAAATCGGCAGCATAACCACCATAATCGTAAATCTGAAAATAGTGTCAACCAGATAAAAGACAAATCCGAGTTTGACGAAAGTAAAGCAGGCGATAATCATCAGACCGATAATCGTGGCCATAAAGCCCGGAGCTTTCAAGACCTTATAAGCCATTGCCAGTCCCAGATTCATCCGGTCATTCATGGCACAGACCATGCATTTCATCATCTCTTTCGGCGATTCGGGGAAACCGCTCAAATCGGCATTGGCAACAGCGTCGGACAATTTGCAGATAATAGATTTGCCTGCGGTAAAACTAAATCCGAAAACTTTTATGGAATTGGCCTTGCTGTCGCTGAGCGAGGCATGAGCCAGCAATTCGCTTGAAAATTCCAGAAACGCATTATAAACCGGAAAAATAATGTCATTCATGAAGAACAGCAGCTGCTGTGGGGATGATGCCACATAACCGCAGGCAAAACAAAGGAAGAATTTTCGGGCAATTTCGGTCCAGGTCTCTCCGATGTTTTCTTCGGTAAACGAACTGACATGTTTCAGCAGGCGGATAGAAAGCCAAACCGCAAAGGCAACCATCATGAAAGTCAGGGCGCCGGAAGTAATCTTGTTATAGGTTCCCATTGCCACTTTGCCCATGTTGTCATAAAGCAGTTCAATGATAGAGTCCTGCCAGCATGTTGCCTGATCTTGCGCGATGCTCTGTTCATCAACGTCCCCTTTTACGGCTGCCCGCGATGTATCCGGGTTTTTATCGTCATTGGCACAGGCGGTAAGCATGAACATAGAGACTGCAACCACCAGCAGCAGTTTCAAAACTCGTCCTATGTCAATACTTTTCCACATTGTCGTTACTCTGTTATAAAATAATTATTTTTTCGGGTTGCGTTTTTTCATTTCGTCTTGAACATATTGGTTCTTGTAACGCTCATTCTCCTGTTTTATGGCATCCAGCTCGCTTTGAGCCTTTTGAGTGTCGGCTTTAGCCTTGTTATAGGCGGCTTCGGCTTTGACGGCCTCTTCAAACTGAGCGTTTGCCAGGTTTTCAAAGTTCTTTTTCTGAGCCGGGTCAGAGGCGGACTGAGCCTTTTTCAGGTAGTCATCGGCTCTGCGGTTATGATAATTCATTTTACCCTGAGCTTCGTTTTCCGCTTTTTTGTTGCGGGCAACTTCTGCCGTCTGGTTTTGAATCATCTGCCGGCCGGCTCTGCCGTTGGCGGTGTTGTTGTAATCGCTTTCCAGCTGCTGTCTCATTTGCTCGGGTGTCTGTTGCGGCGTCTGAGTCTGCTGCGCATCCGCCTGATTTCCGTGCGGTGTTCCGCCTTGAGCGGCACCGCCTTGCGGGGTTGACGGATTCGTCGGTGTTTGCGGCGAAGGTGTTGCCGGTTGCTGCGACCGCGGTCCGGCCTGCTGCATCTTCTTGATTTGATTCTCACCGCCATCACCCAAGGCACTATGAGAGAGAGGATTACTTTTTATTTCATTTTGTGCTGTTTGATTCTGAGCATTGGAAAGAGTTGGATTCGATTTATTTTGTAAAGCACCTCCATCACCTAAAGCAGAATGAGCTAAAGGATTCGTTTTTGCTCGAAGTGCAGCTTTATTTCCGGCAGCGCCGCTGCGGCGTCCTAAGCCGACAGCACCCCAAACTTTATCTTTCGCCCAATCTCTGCCTTTGTTGACAACATTGGTAAGCCCGGTTTTGTCACTGACGGCTTTAGCCGCGCCGAGACCTGTCTTAAGGGTTCCCTGAACGCCTTTTGTCGCAGCACCATAAGCCAGACCGCCGATGTTGGCACCGATTTTCGGTCCGCCGCCGCCGGCCATGGTTCCGGCCAAATCAGAAGCTTGTCCGGTCAGTTTAAAGGCAAACAGACAGCAGGCAACCAAGACCAGGAAGCCGGCAAAGCCGATATCCAGTAATTCTTTGAGTTCTTGAACGTTATTACCGTTCAAGGCTTTCATAATGGCATCAAATCCGCCTTTGGAACCGGTTAATCCCTGTCCCAGCAATTCAACGTTGATACTGACGACCAATCCCATGAAAACATAAACGAAGAATGTGTTCATAAAGATACCCCAGCCTTTGCTCGTATAGTTGCGGGTTGCCTTAAACGGCCAGCAGGCGATCAGGAACGGCATCAAAGCGCCGATAATGCCCAGCTGAATTGTCGCATCAATCAGATAGAAAGCAAAAGCCAAAGAGATAATCCAGCCCATGACCCAGATGGCAAATCCTTGGAACATCATGCCGAAATCCCACAAAACGTTGCGGACCGGTCCGATACTCTCTTTACCGGCATTGCGGGCAACGCACATTAAAGACGAACCGACGCTCTGCGGAACGGCCACTTCGGCTTGTACGGCTCTGATAAAGCAATCCAGATTGGTGTAAAGATATGCCGGCATAACCCCGTTTGACACGTTCTGAAGCGTTTTTGAAACGTCACAGGCTGCCAGATAGCTGTCGTTTTTAGCAAACAGCAGACTTGAACCGAATTCAAAGCCGGCTTTAAGTACGGGGCCCACAATGTAGCCGTAAACAATATTGGCGTTTTTTAACATATAATAAGCTACCAGAACCTTAAACATATTGACCAGCAGCTCGGTTACGAATTTGGGTGCATCCTGCTTGGTAAACGAACTGACGTTTTTCAAAACCATAAAAGCAATCACAATGGCAAAACCAATCAGCATCACATTGGCCAACGGCCCGGCCAGTTTGTCATAAGCTTTGGTGGACATGCTTTGTGCCGCATTGAAAATCGTTTTAAATAACGGGCAGTAAATACAGCTTCTGGATTCTGCCAGCTTGGCCGGCAACGGCACACAACCGCGGGTAACGCCGGTAATGGACTGGAATTTGTCGCCCTCCATTATGAAATAATATTCAGCAAGGATAAAGGGGTTGCCATCTTTGTCTTTACCCATGACCGTATATTTATAAAGAGATTGCCCGGCCTTAATGGTTGTCTGCATGCTGTTAAGTTCTTCGACTTTCTGATCAAGTTGCTGTGCTGTAGAAAGTGCAGATTTGCCAAGTTCATGAAGTTTTTGAGCTACGGCATTGTATTCTTGGACGACACTGAGGGCCTTTTGCAGGGCTTGTTTCTGTTTCTCGTCTTTGGCTTCCACATTAGTAATACTGGAAGTATCAATAGTTTTCGTATTGGAAATCAGCTGCTGTGTGGACCATGTATAGCTGCCGTTAATCAAGCGTCTCAGCGAATCCGGATCTTCGGCATAGTTTTTTGCCGCCATGGATCCTACTGCCAGAACTATACCGCCGATAACCAATCCCCCACCCCCGGTGCCGATTGCCAGACCGACAGCACCGATAATGGCAAGGGCACCGCCGATAATTGCCGTCTTTTCAAAACCATCCAGCTCTTTTTGCACTTCTCCAACTTTTTTTTGCAATTCTTCAATCTGTTTCTGATAGCCTTCAATCCCTTCCATATTTTTTTTGTATTTATCCTGGAGACCTTTAATCTTAGAAAGCAGGTTACCGCGGATTTTGGCTAATTCTTCATTTTTTAATTTTTCTGCATGGGTGCCGTTGTCGTCGGGTGTCATCAGGCGATTGATTGTTTCATTAACCTCTTTGCTGACAGCTTCGTTTTCAGCAAAAGCATTGCCCGGAGCAGACAGCATCCAGGTTCCGAGCACTAACAGGGAGGTATATTTTATAAACTTATTTATCGTCATCGTCGTCTCCTCCGGCAAAAGGATTGCCCAGAACTTTTATTGCAATAATAAATACAACCGCCACCAGAGCTAATGCGCCCCAAAAGGCATAACGAGAGGTAAACCAGCCGAAGAAGTCAATATAATAGGCTCCGATAATGGCCATAAAGATGATTATGTTTACCAGTATTGCTCTCATCATATCCTCGGTTTTTTAAAGCTTCTGCTTCATGCTATCTCTATTCTAGCATATAAAAGTAAAAAAATTTGTTACAGTTTTTTGATTTTTTCGCCATGTTTCAGAACTTGCCCTGATTCAAAAATTTGACGCACCTGCGAACAACTTCTTCATTTTTAAAAGGATTAAAAAACGTATTTTTTATCGTAATTGTTTGTTTGACGCCTTTTAGTTCGGCATCTTCGCCGCTTCCCAGCATTTGCCGCCATTTTTCGGGCAGCAGGAACAGGATTCGTTTCCACACCGGCACGCAATTGATAATGCCGACTTGCTGCGGATTCTCAAACGGCGGAAGGCGTTTGGCCGCTTCCGGCGTAACATCTTTCAGAATCGGTCCCAGAATCCGTTGAAAAAGCCGGTATTTGTCCAACAGCTTAAACAGAGTGCTTCCCTGATTCGGAGGGCTGACCTCTACAATCCGGTTGAGCTTTATTTTGTGCCGCCACGGCGAATCAAACGAAAGCAATTTCCTTAAAATGACGCCGCCGATACCGTTTGTTACAAAAGAAACTTCCTGTACGTCTTCCAGATGATTCATAAAAAAGTCAAGCTGGCGAATGTGTCCGTCGATTCTCTTGCGGGTGGAAGGATAGTTGATTGCCGCGGCCATATAGCCGTTTTTCAGCGCCTCTCGCCACAAAGGCTTGAAGATGTTTTTGCTTTCGCCGAGTCCGTGCAGCATAATAACCATATGTCCCTTCTGCCGCGAAAGCTGGAAGACTTCAATATATTTAAGAAAAGCACGCCGGCAGTTCTCAAAACGGCCTTCCGCGCGCCGAATGTCCCAGTTGTCCAGGAGCCGGTATTGTTTCGTCTTATAATTTCTCTGGATTCGCCACTTTTGATAAAAAAAGACGTCTTCCCAGAATTGGCTGCCGCCCAGAGTAAAAAAGTCGAATCGCATCGGTTAAGACTCCTGAATCAGTTCTTTTGTGTAACGCCGGTGTCATTCGGAATTGCCGTGATTGTCACCAGCGATTCGTCGCCGCCCAGCCGCTCAATCAGAATTTGAATTGCCCTGCGGTCGCGCAAGTAAGTCATATGGCTGATTTTTGCGCGCACAACCGCCACTTCCGACCAACGCAGCTTCGGCATTTCGGAAACGTAGAAATCATAAATGCTGTTGGCTGAAAAAGGAGTCGAAAAAATCAAACTGCCGCTCCAGTTCTGCCCGCTGCCCAGAGTTCTGGTCTCACCCATATCTATATAAGAGGGTTCCGGAAACGGAACATCGGGAAAACTTGCAAACGCCGGCGGAACTTCGGAACCGTCGACTCCTTTTAATATCGGCTTCTCCTGATTCCCGCAAGCCGAAAGGATTACAACTAAAGTTAGAGCTAAGATACTGTTTTTTAACATAAATGCTACCTTGTTATCTTTTTTCGTTATGCTATATTAAACCTATAGTAAGGCGATAAGGTTAAAAAAAAGGAAACAAACCCTCGTTTTCCTTTCAAAAAACATGCACAAAAAATTATCCTCTAATCAATGAGTTAGAAAAAATGTGAAAAAAAATCAAATTTTTTTGCTTTTTTGTGTTGACATCTTGCTTGGGTTGTCCTATAAACCACTTCGCCGACACGGTAACGGTGCTTCACTTAAAACACCAACCGAATGGCAGTTATAGAACAGAGTGAATAGGAAGAAAAAAGAGGATACGCAGACGGTATTTAA
>ERZ780094.455-NODE-455-length-16266-cov-6.421751_pt1 | contig 16266 bp, 13 predicted proteins | sample MGYA00511174_ERZ780094 | MGnify/ENA primary metagenome ERZ780094 (study PRJEB29588, sample SAMEA2148063) | human gut metagenome | biome: human gut; feature: human-associated habitat; material: faeces | place: Denmark | collected 2008/2010 ...
AGAACTTGATCTCCTTGCCGGCCTTGCGCCACTGCTTGAACTCCGCAACGGCGGTGAACAGCGCGTCGGACGAGGAGTTGATGGCGGTCTCAACGGAGTCCTGAATGACGCCGATGATGAAGCCGACGCCGACGACCTGCATGGCAACATCGTTGGAGATGCCGAACAGGGAGCAGGCCATGGGAATGAGCAGCAGCGAGCCGCCCGCAACGCCGGACGCGCCGCACGCGCCGAGCGCCGCCATGACGGACAGGATGATCGCGACGGGCAGCTGCACGGTGATGCCGAGCGTGTGCACCGCGGCGAGCGTCATGACGGTGATCGTGACGGCCGCGCCTGCCATGTTGATGGTCGCGCCGAGGGGGATGGACACGGAGTAGAACTCCTTATCCAGGCCGAGGCTCTCGCACAGGGACATGTTTACGGGGATGTTCGCGGCGGAGGAGCGGGTGAAGAATGCAGTGACGCCGCTCTCCTTCAGGCACTTGAACACCAGCGGATAGGGGTTCTTGCGGATGATGATGAACGTCATGATGGGGTTGACGACGAGGGCGGCAAAGAGCATGCAGCCGACGAGGATGAGCAGGAGCTTGCCGTACTCGGTAAAGATGGCAAGGCCGCTGGTGGACACGGCGGAGAACACGAGGCCCAGAATGCCGAACGGGGCGAGGTTGATGACGAAGCGCACCGCCTTGGTGACGGCCTCGGAGGCGTCGGCGAGGAACTTCTTGGTCGTGTCGGACGCGCCTTTGAACGTGAAGCCGAGCACAATGGCCCAGAACAGAACGCCGAGATAGTTGGCCGAGACGATCGAGCCGATGGGGTTGGAGACAATGTTGTTGAGCAGGCCGGTGAAAATGGCGGCGAAGCTCTCAGGCGCACTGTCGGTGGCGGCCTCGGTCAGCGTGATGGTCACGGGGAACAGGTAGCTCGCGATGACGGCAATGACGGCCGCGAGGAACGTGGACACGAGGTAGAGCACGATGACGGTGCCGAACTGCTTGCCCAGCTTCTCCTTGGACTGGGCCAGAGCGCTGATGATGAGGACAAAGACCAGCAGCGGGGCGATCGCCTTCAGGGCGCCGACGAACAGGGTGCCGAGGATGCCGATGCCGGGCGCGGTCACGGCGGCGTTGGGGATCAGCAGGGCGAGCGCCGCGCCGATGACCATGCCGATGACAATGCGCAGCACGAGGCTGACGCTATTGTAGGCTTTGACGAGTTTCATTTCTTTCTTCTTCTCTTTTCTTTTGCTGTTTTTGCGAGCGAGTCGCTTTAGCAGCGAAGCAAACAGCTGCAGCAATGTCAAGCAAAGGGTGCAAGTGCAGGAGATGACAAATCCTCAAAATATGGTTTTCCGGTCGGATGCGCGGTGCGGAGCATTATTTTATCTGTTGATCACTTGAATACCCGATACACACATGATACAATCTGTCAAAACCTGAATTTATGAACAGCCGGCTGCGCACGGACAGGTCATATTAAAGTGGGCGCATGACCACGTTGACTGTACGCAACGCGCCCCGATCTTAATTAAAACTAAAAATTTCGCGACATTCGTACAAATTTTCCGGATGCGCACAGGACTTCTCAAAGAACCATTTCGCAACTTCTTCACCTTCGATGCCCTCCGGTTTTCCATCCATCAACATGTCGTATTGCGCTATCTTATATTCTTCCGCTTCCGTTACTCCCTGCTTTACCTTCTTTTGCTTCAGCGCCTCCAGCTCCTGCAGGTTCTCATTGATCCTCTTATACGTATCTTTGGTAGGCATCAGAACAAAGCCGCCGTCAACCGTTATACATTTTACCTCAAACACATCCACATACCATCCGTATGCCGTTTTGACGTGTGGCGTCAGCTCGCCTCCAGAAGCGAAATATTCATCTGCAGCAATTATAGTTTTGCCCGCTTTTTTTGCCGGTTTATAAGCATATTTGTTCAGCGCATCAAGAACTTCACCCGTTCCGGGCAGGAAATGATCCAGAACCTTTCCCACTATTTTGACCCCTGTTTCTCCCATGCCGACCGTATCCGCCGACACAGGCGTATACAGCGCATCATCCTTTTGCGCCATGATCTCGGCACGTGCGTCCGCCCCGTTTCGTATATCTATTTCCGAAAGATGCTGTTTGGCATCGCGCGGAATCTGAGCATCCACCTCTCGACGCAAGGACTGGTAATAGGGTGAATCGGGGTCCCAGCGGTCTGCATATGCTGAGTTTGAATTCCACGGCCTTCTATTCGGCCCAAAAAGCTTAACATGCTCTTTTTGGGGGACAACATAAGATATCTCTCCGAAGTCCCCAATTGTAACAGCAGTGCCTTCTTCTCCGTCCGAAAACAGCATCGCTCCTTCCGCGTCCAGATGCCAAACTGCCATATGGTTTTTGATGATGCTGTTGAATGTCGCATATGCCTGCAGTCCCTTCACTCTGGCGCTCCAGTCGTTGCAAGACAATTCTCAAAACAGCTGCAACGTCAGGATGTCCTGCCTGCTGCCCCCGGGAGAGGCAGCAGGCAGACAAACATACTTACGCTCTGAACTGATCAGCAATGTTTTTGTCGGTCTCTTCGACGATCCGCGCACTGGCATCCAGCGCCGAAGCGATCTCACGAATGAGTTCTTCCGCCTTCATGAAGCCGGGCTTAAGCTCGTTGTAGCGTGCAGCATAAGACTCGCTCGCCGAGCCCTCCCACTCAGACTGCAGCTGCTGCAGCAGAGAATCCATCTTAGAGATCACACCGTGAACGGTTTCTGCCTCGTTGCGGTACTGATTTGCGCGTTCCCGCATTGCATCGGGAGTCATTCTGATCTGGTTAGACATTGCTTTTTCCTCCTAATAATTTTGTACTTATATATAACCGTAAAACGGGTATATCCGGATGCAGACCGCTTATGCCTGCTTGCAACCGTACTCTGCGACCCGCGTCAGATGCTCCTGCGCTTTCAAGTCATCGCGCCGCTGGCGAATCGTCCGATTCAGTTCCCGCTGCACTCGTTGGATCTCTGCATCCAGCTCCATGACATCCACAAGCGTCCCTCCTTTTTTCAATCTTCTCATTTACAGCCGCTGTACGCCATTATCGAGCACAGCGAGGCGTTTTGATCTTGCGGCATTCGTTATCACGAATGTAATAGCAGTCGCCCTTGTCGATCGGTTTCTTGAAATTGCGCAGGATGGCAAGCGGCAGGTCGAATATCTTCATATTTGCCACATCGTCAAAGAACAGGAACTGGCGCGCATCCTTGACCTTCTTCACGATCTCCGGCGCCGAGTAGGAGATGTTCGTGTTTTCATAGCTGCAGACCAGCACCAATACATGCATGCTCTTATACTTTCCGGTCAGATTCTTATACGCGTTTGCCGCCTGCGTGTCACTGCTGATGGCCTCAAGCGCATCGGGACTGTCGATGACCAGTGTGAGGAACGGCTCGTCCGCGATCGATTCGGTCACACCGCTCGCCAGCGCATCATAACGCTGCTGCGCGCGCTGCTCCACCGTCTGGATCATCTCCGCGGCTCTGGCCGCCATGAAGTCGTAGGCAACGACATTTGCCGCGCCCTCCAGCGCCGCCAGCCGTTTGCCGATACCATCCATGATGTAGACCTCATTCTTGCCCGGGTAAACGGCGTTCATCATGTCAATATAGTAGCGGATGAAATTGTGCATACCGGTACCTTCGCGGCCCGAAATGGCCAGAACGCCAAGACCGTTGAGCTCAACCGTGAGCGGGCTGACACTGCCGTAATCCAACCCGAGCACCATCGCAAAGCGATCGCGCATATCGCTTCCGTAGTTTTCCTTGATATAGGCGCTGTTGAGCACCTCCGGGATCAACGGGATCCGCTTTGCGCGGCTGCGCGGATACTGCTGCCGGATCTGCGTGGCAAAGACGCGCACAGCATCGACGCGGTCGATCTCGCGCTCCCCGGTAAACGCCAGATAACTCTGGCACTCCAAATGCGTCTTGTCCAGTTCGACCAGACAACGGCCGTGGATATCGTCAACACGCTCGCGGCAGTGGTCAAACAGTGAGCTGTATTCCCCGCTGTCATTGCAGAAGAGCGCTATGCGCGCTGCAAAGTTGGACAAATATTTATAACCAATGCCTGTAGTCTGCGCATTTGCGACCACGACGCTGATGCCGACGGACAGCCCTTCTCTGCACAGCTCGAGCAGCTCATCATCATCCTTGAAATACAATTCCTTAAGCGCGGTCAGGTTGTCGATCAGCAAGACGATCTGCGGCAGGTCCGTCAATCCGGCCTCGCGATAGGCGGAAAAAGAGCTCAGCCCCTTCTCCATCATCTTCTGCTTGCGTGCAGCGACCTCCTCGAACAAGAGCTTAAACAGGTTCTTCAGTTTCTCATCCTCGGAGGATGTGACCACACCGCCGACCTGCGCCAGCGGCTCAAAAACCTTCATCGCCATGGAAGCGAAGTCAATGATGTAGATGTTGACCTCCTCCGGCGAATACTTCTGCGCCAGATTGCGAATGATCACGCTTAGGATGTTGGTCTTGCCGGACTGGGCAGAGCCGATGATCATCAGGTTCTGCGCGGACAGATCCACACGGTAAACGTCCTGCAGCTGATGATCCGGGTCGTCATAGATACCGACGTCCGCAACGATGTCGGATGCAGCCGCGCGCGTGAGCTTCTCCGGAAAATCAACGCGTTCCGGCAGCGGCGGCAGGCAGATATCCGGCAGCTTCTCAATATGCTGCGTCTGACAATAATCATGCACATAGTCCACGATTGCCGTTAGCTGCGTGCGCTCACCGTCGTCGCTGCGGCGCTTTTTCTGCGAGTAGATCTGAATGCGCTTGCCGGACGGGGCGAGACTGCAGATCGAAAAGCTCTTGACATTGCTGTCCACCGCCTTTTCCGGTGCCCCGCTGTAGGCGGACTGGAACAGCTCGAAGATCTCGTTGTTGCCAACCTGCAGATAGGCGCGGCCCGGCTCCTTAATCTCCGCGGCGAGCGGAGACTTGAGCACCTCGTTACTGTCCTCCTGACTCTGAACCTTCAGGCAAAGCTTGAAGCGCGAGTTGCTCCAGATCTGCTCATTCACCTGACCGGAAGGCTTTTGTGTCGCAAGGATCAAATGCACACCTAAGCTTCGGCCGATACGCGCAGCCGAAATGAGTTCTTTCATAAACTCCGGCTGCTCAGCCTTGAGCTCGGCAAATTCGTCCACGATGATGATCAGGTGCGGCAACGCCTCGATGACCTCGCCGCTTCTGTATTTCTGAATATACTTGTCGATGTGGTTGACGTCCGCATCCGCAAACAGGCGCTGCCGCTTTTGCAGCTCAGCCTTGATCGACTTCAGGGAGCGGGCAATCTCCTTTCCGTCGATATTCGTGATCGCACCCATCATATGCGGCAGGTCCTTAAACTGGTTGGCCATACCGCCGCCCTTGAAGTCGATGATCACAAAGCCGACCTCTTTCGGGGAGAACAGCGTCGCCATCGACAGAATGTAGGTCTGCAGGATCTCGGATTTACCGGAGCCGGTCGTACCCGCGACCAGGCCGTGCGGGCCGTGTGCCTTGTCATGCAGGTCGAGCTGGATCACGCCGCCTCTGGACACGCCGACCGGCGCCGCCATGCTCTTGAACACCTGCGAGGTGCTCCAGCGCCTCCCCAGATCCAGGTCATCCGCCGCGATGATATGCAGCAGCTCAAAGAGCGAGATGTTTTTCGTCAGTGTGCTCTCGAGCGAGAGCTCTTCCGTATACACCGGCGCCAAGAGCGCGACCATGCTCTTGGCCGCGTCGTCCGGCATCGTCACACAGCGAAATGCACTCGCCTCATTGCCGTCATCCGTCGGGATCAGCGTGCCTTCGTCGCCACTGACCCGCACAAGATAGCCGCATCCCTGTGGAATGTCTGCTTTTTCTTCTCCGAAAAACACGAATGTGACGCCGATATCCTTGGCAGAGTCCACGAACTTGGAGATCGGGTGGCTCTTAAAGCCGTATTCATCATAAAAGAAGACGACAATGTTGTAGTCATACCGCTTCGCCTGCTTGCGTGCGGACAGCTCCTTATACAGGTAGTCAAAGATCAGGCTCTTGCTCTCGTCGTTACAGACGATGTTTCGGCTTCCCAGCATGTCGTTTGCCACGTGCGGCAGGAATCGCAGCCACCAGATGCGATCCTTGTGCTCGCTTTCGGCCACGAAGATCATCTTCACATCCGTGTGATAGTGGCGCGCACACAGATCGACCACCAGATTTTTCATCATACAGAAGCGATCCGCTTCCGTGCCAATCACACCGATCGCGTTCACCGTCTTGAGATCGCAGACGATCGGCGCATCGTGCACGTACTTGTACTCCTCGCTTATCTGCTCCGGCATCAGCTGCAGGTCATCCTCCAGCTCCAAGCGCTCCTGCTTTTTGTAGTTGATTTCCTGCTTGGCAGCAACGTCGCCGGTGCCGAGGCGCACGACCAGATAATCCTCATCCTCCGGAACACGGTCGAACAGCTCGTCCGAAAAATCCCGGAAACGCGCACGTTCTTCCGCCTGTGAAATGTAGATATCCTCAAGCACATCGTGCTCTTGTGCGCGCGATTGCTCGATCTCCGTGCGTTTGTTGTCGATACTTGACCGGCTTCTCGCCGATCTCGTCCTTGACTTCAAAACTTCTGTCAAAAGGCACGGCCTCGCCGTCCGTCGTCTGGTACGTCATGCTGTCGACGCTGCCGATGGTCTGGACTGTGACGGTCTTGCTCTGCGACCACTTATCTGCGCCCGACACCGTGACCGACTGAATGCCAAAGAACTCCGCCGTCACTGTGATGTTCTCCTCAACGACAACAGCAAACTTGCCGCCTTTGACGTCTTCCACGACTTTGCCATTGACAGCGGCCTTCCGGAACGTGGACGAAACAGCGGTTTTATCCTCGCTGACCGTGAACGTCAGCTTCGTGCCGGCCTTGACCTGACCGCTTTCCGGCAGCTCCGCGCAGGTGATCGTGCCGCCATCCGGCTGCTCGATCGTGACCTTGCACATGCCCGGCTGCGGATCGTCCGTCGGCTCCGGTTCCGGCTCCTGCGTCGGCTGCTCTTGCTCCGGCTGGTCTTTGACCTCGCCGGAGGTCCCACCGTCATTGGCGGCCGCAGCCACCTTCTGCTCCCCTGCCGAGGCCGCAGCGGTCTCCACCATCGGCGCAAAACCGACGAGACCCAGCAGCATCGTGCAGACGAGCGCAACGATCAGGATTCTTGTAAAAACCCTCTTTTTCATAGTGTCTCTCCTTCGTATGTAAAATTTCTTTTGCTTGCAAAATTATGTGCGAAACTCGCTCTGCTGCGGAATCACTTCCTCCGTGTGCAGGAGGACGGTCTGTTCCAGAATGACAAAGTCCTCCCGCTGCACGACCGGCGCCGGTTCCGGCACGATCACGACCGTCGCCCCGGGATCCGTAGCCGCCGGCCCCTCCGCCGCGTCGGTCAGAATATCCGTCGCCGCGTCCAGCGGCATTGTGCCCTTCAAGTCCTCCTGATCCAGCGGCATCGTGCCCTTCAAGTCTTCCTGATCCAGCGGCATCGTGCCGTCTGATTCCGGATGATCCAAAATCATTGTACCGTCCGCGTCCGCTGCCGTTTTGCTGAGCGGGAGCGTGGCCTCCGTCGAGTGCAGCTTTTCGGTTTCATCCGCTTTGCGCTTCAGCGTCTCCGTCTTCTTCCTCTGGAGATTTTCTGTGCCCTTATTGCGTCGGATCACGCTGCTGTTGGCCACATAGGAGTAGTGCCGCTTGCGCGGCGCCGCCTGACCGCTCTGACTGCGCAGACGCGCGATCGACTGCTGTGCCGTCTTGCCGCTCAAATCGGCGATCACGACCCAGATCTTCAATTTGAAGAAAATCACCGCGGCCGCGATCAGGAACGCGGCGCCCAGGCAGAGCGTGACCAGCGAAACTGTTTGTAATGTGGATGTCATCTGCCGCCCTCCCCGTTAGTCCTGATAGGCACGGTTTACGTTATCCCGAAACGCCGTGCAGTCCGCCAATGCCTTCTCCCGCTGCGCGGCCAGGCTCGCGAGCTGGATCTTCGACTCGCTCGCAGAGATCTTCGTCAACAGCGCAAGCACATCCTCCTCGGCCGTACCGGCGGATGCAAACTCATTGCGCAGCTCGTTAACCTGCTCGGCGATGTGCATATACTGATCCAGCTTGACCGCCTGCGCCGATTCATCCTGGCGCTCATCGTAGTTCTCGAGTGAATCCAGGCAATCGGAAAATGCATCGAGCAGCTGTGCAAGCTCCTGCGCACTGTGCGCCTTGGCGAGCTGCATACCATTATTGGCCTTATAAAAGCTCGTGATCGTATAGTAGCTCTCCGCCGCCTCAGCCTTGTCAAAGGAAATGTCCGGGTGCGCTTTCAAAATGTCGTGCACCTGCTCGAAATAACCGGCCGACTTGACGACTCTTGCCTGGAAACTCGCATTTCCGTCCTCGGTATAGAAGTTGAAGTACATAAAGCCAACGCGGTAACAAAGCTCCACATATTCTGCCGTGTCCTTCGCTCCGGAGTACTTTCCAAACAGCCCTGACAGGACGCCGCTTTCCTCCCGGTCAAATGTTCCGTTGTCCTGATAGGCGTCCAGCAGTTTGTCATATGCCTCCAGACGTCTTGGATCCAGGTGCGCGGCCTCGGTATACTCGGCCACTCTAGTTTCCAGCGCAGCCGCTGTGCTGACATTGATGTGCGCCTCATAGTCGCCCTTTTTCACGGCCTGCGCCGCCAGAAAACTGCCCAGGCTGGCAAGAAACATGGCCACACTCAGCGCCGCTGCAACGATAAACAGGCGCACTTTTTTCTTCTGCGCGTTTTTATACGCGACCGTGTCCTGCTCATAGTTTTCCAGCGCATACAGCAGCTCCGTGCAGTTTTGGAAGCGATCCTCGGGATCCGGGCGCACGCAGTTTTCGATCACGCGCTCAATGCCCTCATGGATCTCCGGATTCCAGTGCCGAACCGGAAAATACTCATAATCCGGCGCGCAGGGGTTTTGCCCCGTCAGGAGCGTGTGCATGGTCATGCCGAGGCAGTAAATATCCGTTCGGCCGTCCGTTTCGCGCTTGCCGTACTGCTCCGGCGCAGCATAGCCCGGCGTGCCCAAAACGACCGTGTCGGCAATGCTCGTACCCTTATATTCACGTGCCGTGCCAAAGTCGATCAGCTTGACCGTGCCGTCCGGCTTGAGCATCACGTTCGCCGGCTTCATATCCCGGTAGATGATCGGCGGGTTTTGCGTGTGCAGATAGTTCAGCGCATCCGCAAGCTGCTTTGTCCAGTCGAGCACGACTTCCTGCGGCTGCGGGCCGAATTTCTCAAGCACCTTATCCAGCGACTCGCCTTCCACATAGTCCATGACCACATAGATGGCCGCGTCATTTTCGATAATATCCACAATGCGCGGGATGGCCGGATGATCCAGCTTTTTCATCAGGTTTGCCTCCGTGATGAGGCTCTGGACATAGACGACGCCCTTCTGGCTCGTCCCGCTCTTTTTGATCTCTTTGATTGCCCACTGCTTGTTCAAATGCCGATCCATGGCGAGATAGACGATCGACATGCCGCCGCGGCCGATCTCTTTCAGGATCTCATATTTTCCGCCGAATACGGACTCAATGGAATTTGCCACGTCGTCACCCCTCCGCGCGTATCAGCAAAGCCGAAATGTTGTCCTTTTCCCCGCGGGACATCGCCAAATTGATCAGCCGCCGCAGCCCTGCGCGCATCTGCTCCGGGCTGCATGCCGCGGCCGGCCCAAGCTGCTCGAGCAGCTCCTCCGGCGAGATGACATGCCGGAAGCCGTCAGAACACAGCAGATAATTTGTCCCCGCCTGGATCTGTCCCTGCAGCACCTGGGGGCTGACTGTTTTGGACGCACCCACGCACTGGAGCAGCACATTGCGCCGCGGATCCCGCTCAGCCTGCTGCGCCGTCATCGTACCGCGCCGCACCTCACGGCCGACCACGCTGTGATCCTCCGTAAGCTGCAGAATATTCGTCTGCAGTGCATACGCTCTGGAATCACCGACGTGCGCAATCATATACGTATCTTGAAACAGGAGCATGGCCGTCACGGTCGTGCCAAGGGAAAATCCGTAAAACTTGCCATAGTCGCTGATCGTCCGGTTGAGCGTTTTAATCTGATGCGTCCAGGCCGTCTGCACGGCGTCCCACCGAAAATCTGCCATCTGATCGGGCAGCTCCTGGAAAAACCAGTCCAGAAACGCCCGAATCACAGTCGCGCTGGCCAGCTCGCCCTTTTCCAAGCCGCCCATGCCGTCACAGATCATCGCCATGGCAATCTGGCCATACGGTGTCTGCGCAACCGTGATGCAGGCGGAGTCCTGATTCGTTGTCTTTGCGATGCCAACATCCGTTTCAACTGCATCCAAGAAAACCATTTCCGTACCCCATTTCCCAGGTTCCTCTACTCAGGAATCCGTCGTTTTGAATTCAAATTCCTCATCCGCGAGCCGGATCAGGCAGCCATCCTCTAACTTCACATTTTTCAGTGCCGGGATCATGATGTTGTTCACATACGTCTTGTTTGTAGAGTTGTTATCATAGATGTAATAGCTTCCGTCGCGCGAAATGATATCGGCATGACTGCGGCTGACCGCGGGGTTGTCCGGGATTAGATAATCCACATACCCCTCTTCTTTCCCGATGCGGAAAACCGGCTTGTCGACGACGATCTCCGCGCCCGTTTTCCGGCGATACAGGCGCGGATGCTCCAGCGCCTCCTGGGCGAGCACGACCGTGCCGCCGGTGTCGATCACGATCGTGCCGGCATCCTCTTCCGCATCGTCGAGCAAAACGGTGCCGTCGGTCTCGTCCAGAAGCGTCGTGCCGTCCTCCGCGCCGAAAGGCTCTGACGCCAGCGAATCGCTCCGGCTGTAGTACAGATCCGTACCGGCGCGCGCACGCGGCGCGGCCGGCGCGGCCGGCGCGGCATCGCAGCGCTCCGCGTCCCGACGCAGGCTCATCTGGCGAAGATACTCCGATTTGGAATCGGAAATCCGAGGGCCTGATGCCGACTCTCCGGCCGCGATCTGCGCTGCCGCCTCCGGGCACGAGCCGCGCACATACGACTCCAGCAGATGCGTCGTGATGCTGCCGCTGCTCTCCAGCAGCTTTGCCAGCTCCTGCTTGTCATCCGCCTCAGCACGCGTCCGAAAACTGGAGTCAAAGATCAGCTGCTCCAAAAACGCCCGCAGGTTTCCCCTCACTTCCTCGGATTCTGCTGGAATGTAAAGGAAAAACAGCTCCCGTGTATGCTGGTTGATAAATACATGCTCCGCATTCAGCTCCAGATTGGCGATCGGGAGGCGCTGCCGGTTCACCCAGCGCAGCACATTGACCGTCTGAACCAGAATCTGAAAAAACGCCGTCCGATCGAGTCCAAGGCGCAGATATTTACTCAGCTGCATATCTGCCGGCGCGGTAAACGTCGCCGTCCTGCCCGAGACGTCGCTCAGGCGCATGACGCCTTCCGAATAACGATCGCGCAGAAGTCTGCACTGGTCATCCTGAAAACGTTCCCGCCACTGCAGCCTCACACGCACCGAAAATTCCGGTTCATAACTTTTGATGCTGATTCTTGCCATGCATCCGCCCCCCCTGCGGCGCTTCTCCGCCCGTTCTCAAATGGGCAAAATACCTTCTTAATCAAACGATGAAAAATATGTTTTTCACGATAATTCATAGTAAATGTTACCACTCGCCCGTCTTTTTGTGGGCGCATCTGCATTTTTACCCACTTTTTCATCATCATTGGTCATCGGCCTCTGCGGCAGCGCCACATCTTGTAAACGCTTTGTCAACAAAAAGCAGCCAGGTGTTTCCGGATTGTTCCCGTGATGAATCACAAATTGATCGCGGCATAAAAATGCACCTCGGTCTCTCCCAAATCGGGAGAGGCCGAAGTGCATATTGATTATCGTTTTATCGCGCAGCGGCCGACAGGGGCGGCCGATCGCCTAGTTCGGCGTGCGAAAGATATTCCGCAAGCGCCTGCTGCACGCCGGCGCGATTGGCACGGCTGAGAGGAATACAGGCCCCGGTTTTCAGCACGATGCCGGTTCGCCGCAGCTCCTTCACATAGCGAAGATTGACCAGGAAACTGCAGTGCGTCTGAACGAACTGCGCCGGATCCAACCGCTGATAAATCTCGTTGAGCTTTTCCGAACACGTTACGACCCGCGTCGACGTCACGATCTTCGTCTGCCGCTGCGCGTGCTCACAATACAGGATCTCACGCATAGAGAGCACATACCGCGCCGAGCGCGTCACCACGATCAGGCAGGAATCCTGCACGCCCTGACGCAACTGCAGCACGAAGCGAATGGCCGTCCGCAAGCGAGATTCCAACTCCAGCTTATAGACAAAATAGTCCGGATCGCACTCAAACACATCCAGCGCCGCCCAAGGATCGTCGGACAGGAAAATCAGCTTTGTCTGTGGGCATGTCAGGCGCAGCTCGCGGTAATAGTCCAGATATGGTATCCTCGTCCTGACATCTGAAATGTCCGCCAAAATCACGTCGTATGGCGTTTGCTCTCCGGTGGCTCCCATGGCCTCCGGAGCGGAGAACTCATCCACACAAGCGTGAATACCGCGCATCTCCAACTCTTTGCAAAGAACGTCTCTTGCTGCATGTCTCCATGTCACACTGGAATCCACGATACTCACATCCAAAATTTCGACCACTCTTTGCACCTCTCCCTCATAAAACGACACTCCACCGTTCAACGGAAGAAATATATCATTTTTGGGGGTTTTTTAAATGCACTTTTCAACATCTGCACGTTTTCGTGCAGAATTAGCACGTCTTCCCTGACCATCCCGCCTCGCAAAAAAACGGCTCCGGAATTAGAGGGTTGGAATTAGGGATTATCGAAAACAACGATAATTTTTGAACGACATCCTCAAGCGGTGTAAAAAGGAAGACCACACAATAGGTTATGTAGCCTGTTGTGCGGTCCTTCTTTTTATGTATTTTCCTCTCGACTATCCAAAAGAACATAATTATCGAGCATCAATCAGGCCATAGTATAGCCGATTTTTTTAACACCAATAACACCACGGCGAAGTACGGATATATCAATGGTTTCATACTCCGTCTTATTGATGCTTGCGGTTGAAGCCTGTGTTCTCGGAATATCAATCCGCTCAATCTGTGTCCTTGGGATTGGAATAGTCTCTACGCCGAGTTCGTGGAGAACTTCATCCGGCAATTCGTAATTCTGCTCAACAAGTCCAAAGCAGGTGAAGCCCGTGTCCACGCAGAACGATATGAGTTTCTTCTTTCCAATGTTATAGATGACGCAGAACGAGGTACCAATCAAGCTACCGAGAAGGTATCCCACAACAGGTAGTTCGAAGCCAAGCGCCTGGCCAATAATGCCGCCGATATGTGCGCCAAGCAGATAGCCGCCCGAAACGACAACTGTATCCACAAAGGCTGCTCCCATCTGCTGCGTGCTCATCTTTCCGGCAGCAACGAGAATACTGTTCTTTACCGTCTGCATCACAAGGGCAACGACGGCGCCAAGAACGGTAGATTAATACCTTTGAATGCCTCGCCAAGAACTCCTTTTTCACACATTATCAGCAGAGAAGAGGATATAAATCCACGGAGGAAACCTTCTGCTCCTGCAGATATTCCCTTCATTCCCATCCTTTTTATCTGCTGAAGGTCAATCTCTCCATGCTTGATGAGGAAAGCTATCGCTTTGTATATTTCAGGCGCAAGCTGAAATACTACGGTGATTGCCGCAGTAGTGTACCCAGCCTTCAGTGCCTGTTTCAACATATATTCCGTATTGATAGTACTACCCATAGTTACGCCGTGATCTTCCGCCTTAAACTTCTGCTCTTTGCTTTCACGGGCGATGTCTTCCAGTTCTTTTCTGGACGCGCTTTTGGAACTGACACCTTCTTCGTTCTTTATGGTGTCTGTCAGCCTGGATTCGGTTTCAGCATAGGCATCGGAAACATCCGAACGAATCTGCTGATTCCTCAACACCTCGCGGTGAGCAGCCGCCTTGGCATCAGAAAGCTGGTCGGAAGGAACAAGTCTGCCCTGGCCATGATAGCTTGCATGACCGGATTCCGGACTGAATCTCGCCTGTGCTTTTGCAGTCATTTCTGCTGTAACATAGGATTTCGCACTATAAGCCTCGCCGGAGTCCAATTGAATATCGACAGAGTCTTTTAAAGTGCTGTGCAGAACAGAAGCGCGGTCTGTCGAATCAGCCGCGACCGCATCCACATTGAATGTTCCAGATCCCCATTCCTCGAGCATATACCCTTGGAGCTGTCCGACTCCAAGATTCCTGTACTGGTGGTTATTTATATTTTCTTCAAGCTGTTTGATTGCTGCCTCGATTGCACTTACATATTCCCGTCCCATATGGGCAGCAATATCCGCACCCATTATTCCGGCAGCAAATTCCCAGCCTTGCTGCATCTCGGTTTTTGACTGCATAGGCTGTTACCTCACATATTCATATTGAAAGTCGGTATGTATACGGAGATGATTTTCCTCAATGCCGATATTCGCTTCATTGCCATTAACAACGGCGTAGATAGTGCAAACCAGGCTGAAAACGACATGACCCCGTTTATCAATATCTTTAATGAATTTTACGCCAAGGATACCAGTCGTAAGATATGCGCCGTTTTCAAAGCAAAGGGACAGTCCGGCAAGCCGCTCAGCACGAACCCGCCATACGGATATGTGAAGGACCCGGAAGACAAAACGCACTGGCTCGTGGACGAACAAGCCGCCGAAGTAGTCCGAGACATATTCCGGCTGTGCGTACAGGGCTATGGCGTATCGGAAATTGCAAATGAGATTACACGGCGGAATATCCTTAACCCGACAGCATATGCAAAAGCCAGCGGCCGATCCGTTCCCGACAACAGGGATGGGGATAACGATTACACATGGCGCGGCAGTACGATTTCACATATGCTCTCCCGCCCGGAGTATCTTGGACACACGGTCAACTTCAAGACCTACCGCAAGTCCTACAAGCAAAAAAGCAGCTGCACCACAGCCCTTCCGAATGGCAGATTTTTGAGAACACGCATGAAGCCATCGTTGACCGTGAGACCTATGACATCGTGCAGCGCATCCGCGACGGCAGGCGCAGACGCACACCAATGGGCGAAATGCCGATGCTTTCAGGCATGGCATTCTGCGCTGACTGCGGAGCAAAGCTGTATCAGGTGCGCTCCACAGGATTCAGCCCCGGACAGGAGTACATGGTATGCGCCACTTACCGCAAAAAGGGCAAAGAAAAATGCACCTCGCACCAGATACGCAATTCCGTCATTGAAGAGTTCCTGCTGGAGGGCATCCGCAGCATGACCACTTATGTGCGTGAGCACGAGGACGAGTTCGTGGAGACGGTCACCAAACTATCCAAAGCGGAAACCGAAAAAGCGCTCCGAGATGAGAAGCGGGAACTGGAACGGGCGCAGACACGGGTACACAAGCTCGATACCATCATCCGGCGGCTCTACGAGGATAATGTCGAGGGAAAGATATCTGACGAGCGTTTTTCCAAGATGTCCGAAAGCTATGAAGTGGAGCAGAAAGCACTGGAGAGACGCATTTCAGATCTTCGCAGCAGCATTGCCGCCCAGCAGGAGATCCGTGTGAATGTAAACAGCTTTGTTGCCCTTGTGCGTAAGCATACAGACATACGGGAGCTGAGTGCGGAGATCGTCCGAGAGTTTGTAGAACGGGTCGAGGTGTTTCAGCCCGCACAGGTTGGCGGCAGAAAGGTTCAGCGACTGCGAATCGTATGGAATTGCATCGGTGAATTTGCGCCGCCGTAGCCCTAAATGGGCAGAAAAACGGCATAGCCGCATATTACGACTATGCCATTTTTAGGGGATTACAAAATCCCTAAGTTGCACCCGCTTTCCGGAGCCGTTTTCTTATGCCGCTGTTGTTATCAGCCGTGGCAGCCGTGGTCGCCGCAGACGTGACTCGCGCTGTGCGCGTGGTCGTGATGATCGCAGCGCGCCTCGGGGTCATAACCGAGCGTACCGTTGAGCAGCGCCTGCACCGCCGCGTCCGCGCTGCCGCTCACGCCTCCGTAAAACCGGATGCCGGCCTCCGTGAGCGCCGACTGCGCACCGCCGCCAATGCCGCCGCAAATGACCGCATCGGCGTGATGCGCCACGAGGAAACCCGCCAGCGCGCCATGGCC
>ERZ780094.467-NODE-467-length-15910-cov-3.163292_pt1 | contig 15910 bp, 10 predicted proteins | sample MGYA00511174_ERZ780094 | MGnify/ENA primary metagenome ERZ780094 (study PRJEB29588, sample SAMEA2148063) | human gut metagenome | biome: human gut; feature: human-associated habitat; material: faeces | place: Denmark | collected 2008/2010 ...
ACCATTGCAGGGCCGACGTGAACAAAGAAGGCACTGGTTTTGGTATCCAGTGCAGCGATCCTTTCCATATCCTCAGAGGACAGCGTAAAGTCGAACACTTCCAGATTTTCCTGCATCCGCTCCCTGTGGGTGGATTTTGGGATGACCACCACGCCCCGCTGCAAATGCCAGCGGAGAATAACCTGTGCCACGGTTTTGCCGTATTTTGCGCCGATTTCTGCCAGCACAGGGTTTGTGAACATCTGACTCCGACCTTCGCCAAAGGGAGCCCATGCCTCCATCTGAACGCCGTACTTTTCCATCCATTCCTTTGCCTTGCCCTGCTGGTGCAGCGGATGCACCTCTACCTGATTCACCATGGGTTTGATACGAGCAAAGCTGCACAGGTCAACGAGGCGGTCAGGATAAAAATTGGACACGCCAATGGCCCGAATCTTGCCTGCCTCATATAGCTCCTCCAAGGCGTGCCATGCGCCGTAGTAATCAGCAAACGGCTGGTGCAACAAACAAAGGTCCAGATAATCCGTTCGCAGCTTACGCAGGGATTCCAGCACAGATGCCTTGGCCTCCTTATAACCGTAATGCTCGACCCAGACCTTGGTGGTCAGAAAAATATCTTTGCGATTCACACGGGATTTTTCGATTGCTGTACCCACCTGCTCTTCGTTGAAGTAGGATTGTGCCGTGTCGATGGAGCGGTAGCCCACCTGCAAAGCATCCAGTACACAGCGCTCGCATTCCTCCTGTGAGACCTGATAGACCCCATAGCCAAGCTGGGGCATTTTTACGCCGTTATTCAATGTGATATAGTTCATATAAAAGCCTCCCTGCTGAGATGATCCTGTGTTTATCACCGCAACTCCTTATAGGTTTCTTCCGGCACCGGCTCGCACCACTCGTTGGAAGTGCCCTCACCGGGCACTTCCACTGCCAGATGAGAGAACCAGCAATCGGGTGCAGCACCGTGCCAGTGCTTGACCTCCGGGGGAATGTTCACCACATCGCCCGGATGCAGCTCCTGCGGCGCTTTGCCCCATTCCTGATAGTAACCGCGCCCGGCCACGCAGATAAGGATCTGTCCGCCGCCTTTGTCCGCTTCGTGGATGTGCCAGTTGTTGCGGCAGCCGGGTTCAAAGGTTACATTGAATATTTTGACCTGCGCCGTGGAAACCGGCGCAAGATAGCTCTGCCCGCTGAAATACTGTGCGAAACCGTCATTGGGCGCGCCGATGGGGAAGACCATACTGTTCTGGTGCAGCTGCTTTTCATCAGTGTTTTTCGCATCTGCCCAGATGTCCTTTGCCATTCGGAATGCCGCCCAAGCCTTGGGCCAACCCGCATAGAACGCAGTGTGCGTCAGGATTTCCGCAATTTCACTGCGGGTAATTCCGTTTTCCTTGGCCATTTGCAGATGATGTCCGAAAGAGGTATCCGTCAGCCCCTGCGCCATCAGCGCTGTCACGGTGATGAGAGAACGGTCGCGTGCGGGAAGCTCGCTTTCCCGGCTCCAAACCTCACCGAAAAGAACATCATCATTAAGCTGTGCGAACTTCGGCGCAAATTCACCTAAAGTATCCCTGCCCGCTGTTATTTTCTTCATGGTCACATGCACTCCTTCAAAATTTCGTAAATCTCGTCATGGCTCAGCTTCTTGCAGCAGCCGGGGGTGAGAACGGTGGAATCCGCGATGGCGCGAAAATCGGTGTCATCGGGGATACCCAGCTCTGCAAAGCTGGTCGGCAGACCAATTTCCTTGATGAACGCGGCCAGCGCGTCGATACCGGCAGTAGCCGTCTCCTCAATGCTGCCCTTGGGTGCGACACCCCAGACATTCTGCGCAAACCGTGCAAACCGCGCCGCGCCGGACTTGTAGATATGGCGGGGGGGCGGGCAGGCATAAGCCGTGACTCGTTTCTTGACAGTGAGGAAATGCTTGACAAGAACGCTGACCGCCTGCTGAAGTCATTCGGCTACGGCTCATCAACGCAGTTTTATTCCGACAAGGCTGTAAAAGCGCAGGTCGATATCATCAGAGATCTTGCAAACAAGCGTGTATCCGCCATATTCTTCGGCAGATGTGCAGACTATGTTCTCAGAGAATATCCAAACCACATGAACGTTTTTCTCTATGCGCCTTTGGAAGCAAGGATAAAGCATATGTGTGAAACTTATGACCTTTCATGGCCGGAGGCTGACAAGCTCATAAAACGTGTTGACCGCCAGCGCCACAACTATTATAAATACGTCACAGGCAAAAATCGTGGTGACCGTGACAACAAACATCTTATGATCGACGTAAGCGAATACGGCACTGATCTCACTGCCGAGATGATATGCTTCGCTGCAAGAAAGATGTTCGAGGACTAAGCTTTCTACTGATTACCAAATCTTCATTTGTGGGGTGCTTCTGCTTTGGAGCGCCCCTCTTTTCTTACATTTGTGAATATGAACAAAATGCAGGATATAAAATTCCTTTATTCATACAACATTTTCTGCAAGTTTAAAAGACAGTTTGTGTTAATAAAAAGTTTATATATAAAATATAAAATGACTGATTTTTAGTATTGCAGTTGTAGTTGCTACAGGATATATCATAGGTATATCGAAAGAAAAGTTTCGTGGAGTAAATTATTTTCAAAAAGCAAAATGAAAGTTAAGCAAGAAAATCCTGCAAAGCGCAGCTGTAAATATAGGAGGAATGTAAAGTGAAAAGGTTCAGATTTATAATCAAACGGCTGCTTTCAATGATAGTCATAATGTTTTTGGTATCCTTTCTGGTGTTCGTTGTTCTGAGAATGTCAGACGCAGACCCTCTCACAGTAATGATAGGGAACAATCAATCCACTCCTGAACTCAGGCAGGCTCTTACAGAAAAATATCACCTTGACGACCCTGTGCATATACAGTATCTCAGGTGGATAAAGGGAGTTCTTTCAGGCGACTTCGGCACAGACTATGTTGACGGTCAGGACGTAAAAGGTCTTATAATGTCAAGGCTTCCAATAACATTCGGACTTGTGATAATGAGTTCCGTCATAGGCTCAGTGATAGCTGTTATAATGGGAGTTGCAGCGGCGCTGAGAAAAGGCAGACCCTCAGACGCAGCAATTTCGGGACTTATGCTTGTGCTTTCAGGTGCGCCGTCATTTTTGGTAAGCATACTGATACTTATTTTCATGACAAAGTACGTTCCTGGATATTCGTTTATCGGAACATATACAAATTTCGGAGAGTTCTTACAGCGTATAATGATACCGAGCCTGATAATGGCGCTGACGTTCGTTGCGATGCTTGGACGTATCACACGAAGCAACATGATAAATCAGCTTCAATCCCCTTATATCGCAACAGCGGCTGCAAAGGGATTAAAGCAAAGCAACATAACCTACAAGCACGCTTTTCACAACGCTGTTATTCCTGTTATAACAGTTGCAGGATATATGATAGCAGGCTCTATAGGCTCGACAGTAATAGTTGAGCAGGTCTTTTCTCTTCCCGGTATAGGCGGTCTGCTCATATCGGCGATAGAGGAAAACAATTTTCCTATAGTTCAGATACTTGTGCTTTTCATGCTTGGAGCTTATCTTGTAATGAGTTTTGTTATCGACATACTTTATACCGTTCTTGATCCGAGAGTTGATCTTAAATAAGGTGGGATTTTTAATGAAGAAGAAAAATAAAGCAGGAACGTTTTTCACACCTGTTGTGGCGGTGACGGGAATATTCCTTGCGGTAATAGTTTTCGTATCGCTCTTTGCAAGCGTTATCGCACCGTATGACCCTCTTGCCACAGACGTGAATGCCATATATGCACCCGCCTTTTCTGAGGGACACATTTTCGGAACTGACGGACTTGGCAGAGATCTTTTTTCAAGGCTCATATGCAGTGCAAGAACTTCCATTCTGAATGCCTTTCTTATAGTTGCCATAGAGGTAGTCATAGGTGTTCCTCTTGGGCTTATCTGCGGATACTACAGAGGTCCTCTTGACAGTATCGTAATGAGGGTGTGGGACGTTATAAGCGCAATACCGCCACTTCTTCTTTCCTTTATCCTTATTGCGGTAATGGGAAAGGGCATGATGACAGGTATCATCGCCATAGGCATTTCTTATATCCCTCTTACAACAAAGACCGCAAGATCAATGATAATGACAGAGAAAAAGGCGGTGTATGTTGAAGCCTGCAAATCAATGGGCTTTTCAGACGCAAGGATAATTTTCGTGCATATCCTGCCGAACATCATCACACCTATGATATCGCAGTTCACACTTGATATCGGTACAGCTATCACATCAATGGCTACTCTGAGCTTTCTGGGACTTGGCGTTCAGGCTCCGAATGCCGACTGGGGAACGCTTCTCCGTGACGGCATGGGCAACCTTTATAATAGTTCGGCACTGCTTTTTATACCTGCAATATGCGTAATACTTGTAACAGTATCCATAAACCTTTTCAGCGACGGTGTTCAGAACTATCTCGATCCGTCATCAAGAAAGCTTCCGTCATTCAAGAAATACGAAAAGAAACACAGAATAAAGAAGCTTTCAGCAGTTAAGGCAAACGGGGAGGCGTAAAAGATGAAAAAAGGAAACGTTCTTGAAATAAAAGACCTTTCTGTAGACTTTATGACAGTTAGAGGTATCGTATACGCCGTTCAGGGCGTTGACCTTGAAGTGAAGCAAGGGGAGATACATGGTATCGTAGGCGAGAGCGGCTGCGGAAAAAGCGTAACATCAAAGTCGGTCATAAGGCTCCATAACGAGGAGACCACCAGATATGCAGGGGATATCTATATAAGAGATGACAGCGGCGAGAAAGACGTTCTTGCAATGAACAAAAAACAGCTCCGTGATTTCAGGGGCAGCACAGCCGCAATGATATTCCAAGACCCTATGACTTCCCTTGACCCTATCATGAAAGCAGGCGAGCAGATAGCAGAAATGCTAAGGGCGAAGAAAAACTTAAATCGCCGTGAAGCAAGAGAAAAGGTCATCGAGATGTTTGAAAAGATAGGCATAACACCTGCAGAGAAAAGATACGAGCAGTATCCGTTTGAAATGAGCGGAGGAATGTTACAGAGAATAATGATAGCAATGGCTCTTATATGCGAGCCGAAGCTTCTTATTGCAGACGAACCTACCACGGCGCTTGATGTTACTATACAGGCGCAGATACTAAAGCTTATAAAAAAGCTCCAGCAGGAAAGCGGAACGTCGGTAATATTCATCACTCACAACCTTGGTGTTGTGGCTGAGATTTGCGACAGCGTAACTGTAATGTATGCAGGAAAGGCTGTTGAGACCGCAAGCGTTGTGGATATTTTCGACAACCCTGCTCACCCATACACAAAGGCGCTCCTTGAAAGCAATCCAAGAGAGAGCGACACAGAAAAAAGAATGAAAAGCATACCTGGCAGTCCTCCGCTTCTGTATGAAAAGTTCAAGGGCTGTGCCTTTGCACCAAGATGTAAGTATGCTGACGATAAATGCAGAAGCTGTGTGCCTGTTACAGAAAATGTGTCTGAGGGACACAGCACAGCTTGCTTCAAGTGGCGGGAGGTGACATCACAATGAGCAAAGAAAAAGACAGACAGCCTTTTATAAGCGTCAGAGATCTGAAAAAGTATTTCTGCCTTGACAATTACAAGCTTGCAAAGGCAAAGACGAGATATATCCACGCCGTTGATGATGTTAGCTTTGATATATACAAAGGCGAGATATTCGGCATAATAGGCGAGAGCGGCTCGGGCAAATCAACCATAGGAAGATGCGTTCTGAAGCTTATCGACGTTGATTCAGGCGAGATATATTTTGACGGCAAAAACATAACTCATGTAAGCCGCAAGGAACAGCAGGAACTGCGTTCAAGAATGCAAATGGTCTTTCAAAATCCTCTTGCTTCCTTTGACCCGAAAAAGACTATACGCTTTAGCCTTGAAGAATCTGCAAAGGTGCATAAGATAAAGCCTGAGGTCTACAAAGCGAGGATAAAACAGCTTATGGAGTATATAGCGCTTCCGGAGGACTTGCTCACAAGATATCCTAAAGACCTTTCGGGCGGTCAGCTCCAAAGGCTTGCAATAGCAAGGGCGCTTATGCTGGAGCCTGATTTCATTCTTGCAGACGAGCCTGTTTCGGCACTTGACGTTTCTGTGCAGGCGCAGATATTGAATCTTATGCTCGACCTGAAAGAGGATAAAGGGCAGACGATACTTTTTATCTCCCATGATCTGAACGTTGTCCGTCACGTTTGCGACAGGATAGCGGTGGTATATCTGGGGGCGGTAATGGAAATGGGTACGGTGGAGCAGGTATATAACAGCGTTGCTCACCCTTACACTCAGGCACTTATTTCAGCAAAGCCAAAGGAACACCCTCTTGAAAATAAGAAGCATATCCTGCTGGAGGGAGATATACCGAACGCAGTGGATATCCCCGAGGGCTGTCGCTTTGCAGGCAGGTGCAGATATTTCAAAGAGGGTTTGTGCGACAACCGCACGCCAAAGCTCAAAGACATTGGAAACGGGCATTACGTTGCCTGTCATTTTCCACTAGGCATTGACCGCAGCAAGACTGCTGCGGATATGTAATAAATCTTTTGAAGAAAGGAAAGTTATCATGAAAAAATTCTCACGCAAGATCGCGGCCGCTGCTGCATTGGCAATAACAGTTTCAAGCTGTATGACAGGCTGCTTCAACAACACAGGTTCCGGTTCAGGCTCAGGTTCTTCAGGAGGAAATTCAGAGACAGTTCTCAGAGTAGGCTATACTCAGGAGCCGTCATCATTTGACCCTGCCGACTTCACTATCGTGGCGGCAACTCTTACAGGTTATGACTGCTATGACACGCTTCTTAACTTCTCACATGACGGCACAACAGTTGAACCTGCCCTTGCAGAATCTTGGGAGCAGGTTGACGATACTACATACACATACAAGATAAGACAGGGAGTAAAGTTCTCAGACGGCAATGAAATGACAATGGACGATGTGCTTTATTCTCTTAACAGAGTAACAGAAGACAACTATTATATGAGCTATCTTTTTGCAAACGTTGACAGCTTTGAAGCCGACAACGATACTTGGACGCTGACAGTTCATCTTAAGCAGCCTGACTCATCATGGCAGTATGTTCCTGCAACATCAGCCTGCACTATAGTCGAGAAGTCTGTAACAGAGGAGCAAGGCGACAAGTACGGCACTGCTGACGGAAAGACTGTCGGCACAGGTCCTTACAAGCTTTCTTCATGGTCATCAGGAAGCGAGATAGTTCTTGAAAAGAACGAAAACTGGTGGGGCGACCCTGATACTCTCGATATCGACAAGGTAGAATATTACGTTATCGAGGACGAAAGCGCATTAGCACTTGCGGCAAAGGGCGGACAGATAGACTTTGTCGAGGGTATGTCAAACAGCGTTATGTCTGTATATCAGAGCTGTCAGAACTTCAATATCCTCTCATGCGAGGGAACGACTTCAAACTATATCGCATTCAACACAGCTTCAAAGCCGTTTGATGACGAGTGGGCAAGAAAGGCTGTTGCATATTGTATCGACCGTTCCCAGATAACAACAACTATCGGCGGCGATTATGCAAAGCAGTCGGCTGTTGTTCCAATGAGCGAATCCATGATGTATATGGATAAGGATAAGTGGGATTCAACTATCGCCGAAAGCGATGTTTATACTCAGGATTATGACAAGGTAAAGGAATGTCTTGCAAAGTCAAAGTATCCTGACGGCTTTGAGTTTGATTTCTATACGACTTCACAGACGCAGAAGCAGGCTGAGCTTCTCAAGTCAATGGTAGACGCAAGTGGCTCTATCACAATGAATCTTGTGGAAGTGCCTGACAGTGATATCTTCAGCTATATGTTCGGCTACAAGACAAAGGATAACGGCGAGAGATATTACAACGCAGTCGGCACATACATGATGTCAGACTTCCTTGATCCTATGGGAATGTTAAAGACATTATATGCAGGCTCTAACGCTTGCGAGGGCGGAACGAATGAAACACTTTGGTCAAGCACAGAAGCAGACGGACTCCTTGATAAAGCGGCTCAGACAACAGACGACGCTGAGAAAATGGGTTACTATACTGACGCATATAAGATATTTGCTGATGAGTGCCCTTACCTTGGACTTTACACATCATCTGATGTTTACGCAGTAAGCGACAAGTTCACATATGACCCAAGCCCGATGTTCTGGTATAACTTCAGTTACGCAGACGTTCATGTGGCAAAATAAGAAATAATATGAAAAAGGAAGTGCGATAATGTATTCATCTCTGGATACCGTGTGGGTTCTTCTCTGCACAGCTTTGATATTCTTTATGCAGGCAGGCTTTGCAATGCTGGAAACAGGCTTCACCAGAGCAAAAAATGCAGGCAACATAATAATGAAAAACCTTATGGATTACTGCATAGGCTCTGTTCTTTTCTGGGTTATCGGCTTCAGCTTTTTGTATGGCGACTCCATAGGAGGATTTATCGGAACGCCAAGCCTGTTCGCAGCAGGAAAGTTTGCAGCCGCAGGAGATCTGCCTAAGCGAGTGTTCCTTATGTTCGCAACTGTCTTTTGTTCAACTGCCACGACTATAGTTTCAGGAGCAATGGCAGGCAGAACAAAGTTCAAGGCTTATCTTACATATTCGGCTGTTATGAGCGGAATAGTTTATCCTATAACAGGTCACTGGATATGGAACAGTGCAGGCTGGCTCAAAAGTATAGGCTTCCACGATTTCGCAGGCGGAACTGCCGTTCACGTTGTTGGCGGAACTACCGCACTTATAGGTGCGCTGCTTGTGGGAGCAAGGATAGGCAAGTTTGATAAAAACGGCAAGGCGAGAGCTATACCGGGACATAATCTTACTATCGGAGCTTTGGGCATATTCATTTTGTGGATAGGCTGGTTCGGATTTAACGGTGGCTCGCTTCTCACCGCTCAGGGCGGCAATGCGGCGGCAAAGCTTGGGGATATTTTCTTTAACACAAACATATCTGCGGCGGCTTGCGCAATAGCTGCAATGTTCATCACATGGGTGCGCTACGGCAAACCTGACGTGACAATGACCCTTAACGGAGCACTTGCAGGACTTGTGGCTTCAACCGCAGGCTGTGACACAGTTTCGGCAGGAGGAGCATTCTTTATCGGCATAACAGCAGGCTTTGTAATGGTGTTTGGTGTTGAGCTTATAACAAAGCTAAAGGCTGACGACCCTGTGGGTGCGGTAAGTGTTCACGGTCTGTGCGGAGCATGGGGAACGCTTATGACGGGCGTTTTCGCAAAGAAAAGCGGTCTTATATATTCAGGCAGCCCGAAGGATCTGCTTATACAGCTTGCAGGCGTGCTTTCAGTGGCGGCATGGACAGCGCTTATTATGGTGATAGTGTTCACAGTGATAAAGAAAACAATGGGTCTGAGAGTTAGCGAGAACACAGAGATAGTTGGCCTTGACAAGTGCGAGCATGGACTTTCAAGCAGCTATGCGGATCTTCTCAACACTGCTCAGTTCATCACCGCTGCCGCTGACGAGCCTTCAAAGGTGAGGGCTATAGACGAAGCCTCAGAGCTTAACGCTTCTGACTACAAGGCGGACGGAAAGATGCACAAGGTGGTCGTTCTTATGAACGTCGCAAAGTTCGAGATGCTGAAAAATGCTTTGGATAAGCTTGATATAACAGGTATGACAGTTACGCAGGTAAGCGGCTGTGGAATACAAAAAAGAAGCACTGAGCTTTACAGAGGCTCTGAGCTTGAATCAAGGCTTCTGCCTAAGATAAAGGTGGAGATAGTCATAAGCACTGTTCCGCTGGGACTTCTTATCGACACTATCAGAAAGGTGCTTTATACAGGCAAGATAGGCGACGGAAAGATATTTGTTTATGACGTTGCGAACGTTGTGAAGATAAGAACAGGAGCAGAGGACGAGCAGGCTCTTGAATAAGCTGCCATAATAATTGGAATGGGGGACAAGATATGACTGATGATATGAAATACACTGTTTTTTATACAGACGAAAACGGACAGCTTGTCCCGAATGGGGAAAAGCTTCTGAGCATAACCGAGATAGCAAAGTATCGAAACATACCTACCGAACGGCTTAGATATTACGATAAGATAGGGCTTTTAAGACCTGACTATGTTGACAAGCTCACAGGGCGGAGGTTTTATTCGGCACAGCAGTGTGAAAAGCTTGGCACTATAAAAGAGCTTCGCAGGCTGAACTTATCACTGAAAGAGATAGAGGACTATTTCAACGACAGAAACCTTGAAAAGTCCGAGCGTGTTTTAAGACAGCGTTATGAGCTTTTACAGCAGGAGATAGCGGATAAGCTTGAAATAAGCCGTGTGCTGAAAGAGAAGCTTAAATTTATCAAAGATCTTAACAACACAGATTTCAAGCTTGATGACCCTGTTATAAAGGAGCTTCCTGAACGATATGCCCTCAAAGGGGAGAGCAACAAGTTCAGAACAAATCTCACAGGAATAGAGTTTATGAAGCTTGAGGAGGCTATAGGCGGAACATCACCTGTGCTTGCCACAGACAAGGTGGCAATGACCATAAAAAACTCAGTTGACCCTGACGATATGGACTCCGAGGTCTGTCCTATGGTGTTCTGCTCGGCAGATCAGGCTGACAAGGAAAGCTTCACAACAGTGGCAGGTGGTAAATACGTTTGTGCTTTTCATAGAAACTGCTACAGCTATTTCGGTGAGCTTATAATGAAAATGCGCTGTCTTGCACAGGAACATGGCTATACCCTTGGAAGCGTCGGGGTGATGATATACCGTATAGACATAACCCTTACGGACAACAGTGATGAAACTATTGCGGAGCTTCAGTTTCCGCTTATAAAGGAAAGCAGGGAGAAATGATCATGATAGACAGAAATGAACTGCACGCCATGAAAACGGCGGCAAGATTTGATGAATTTGGCAACACAAGATTTCCTACAATGGCAAAGAGAGCCGTTGAGTTTGGATTAGAGCCTGCGGACAGCATTAAAAGCGAGGGCATGAGCTGTTTTGCAAGAACAAATCTCGGCCCTACATACACAAGCCACGAAACTTTTCTCAGAAGTCCTTTCTGCGAGGATATCCATAAGGTGTCGGAATATGACGTTGCAGTGGTGGGTATCCCATATGACAGCGGAGCATCAAACCGCTCAGGCACAAGACTTGGCCCTGCCGGCATAAGACACGCTTCTTCGCAGATATCCCCTTTCAACCCTGACTATGGCGTTGACCTATACGAAAACATAAAGCTTTGCGACGCAGGAGATATCTACACACTTCCTGCAAATGCCGAAAAGACTTTCGACCAGATAACAAAGGGCATAGGATATATATTCTCTCAGGGAGTAACGCCTATCGTTCTTGGGGGCGACCACTCTACCACTTTCCCTACGCTCAGGGGCATTTCAAAGTATATCGACGGCAATATCGGCGTTATCCATATCGACCGCCACAGCGATTGCGACGCTATCCAAATGGACGAAAAAATGCACGGCACAGAATGGTATCATTCCACTCACCTGCCTAACCTCAGCGCAAAAAATCTTGTGCAGATAGGCATAGGCGGAAACTGCTGCAAGTCATGGTCAAAATTCACCCGTGACAGCGGCTGTACTGCGATCTCAATGGAGGATATTGATAAGTATGGTATCGACAAGGTGGCAGAGCTTGCCCTGGATATCGCATGGAAGGACTGTAAGGCAGTGTATGTGAGCCTTGATATAGACGTTCTGGAAGCTGCTTTCTGCCCGGGTACTGGCACACCTGATTTTGGCGGTATGCTCCCGAGAGAGCTTTTAAGGCTTCTCAAGCTCGTGACAGCTCCCGGTATCTGTGGAATGGACGTTGTGGAGGTATCTCCTCCGTTTGATGTGAGCGAGATAACTTCACTTGCGGCGTCAAGATGTATAATCAATGTGCTTTGCAATCTTGCGCTGAACAAGTCGCTATATAAACACTGATAATATTTGTATCTGAAAGAGGCAGCTTATGAATGATCGGCAGCTAAAGGAACTTATACTGGCGGCTAAGGGTAAGCTGCCTTTTGATATTTATTTTTACAACGCAAGAATAGTTGACGTTTACAGAGAACGGATAATAGACAGCGGCTCGGTGGGGATAAAAAACGGCATTATCGCCGCAGTTTGCCCTGACTTTGAGCCTAGAGCAACAGAGTTTATTGATTGCAGAGAAATGTATCTTGCGCCTTCTTTTATCGACGCTCATATGCACATAGAGTCCTCAAAGCTCACGCCTTTTGCATACTGCGAGGGCGCAGTGCCACACGGAACGGGCTGTGTATTCTTTGACCCTATGCAGATGTCGAATACTTTTGGTCTTAAGGGCATAAAAGCTATATGCGAAATGCTTGGGGAAATGCCCATAGAAAGTTTTTTACAGCTTTCTTCGCAGTATCTTTCCACCCTGAAAACGCAAGACGATATCACCAATGTTATCAAAGAGTGCAGGGCGAAAACTGTGGGGGAGATAAGCGGTGCTGTGGTCGGGAATGAGGAGATAATAAAGCTTCTCGGTGCGGCAAAAAGGGCAGGTGTAAAGGTGAACGGTCACTGTCCGTCAATGGGATTTCGTGACGTTCAGACGGCGGCTTGCGCCGGGCTTTGTGACGACCATGAGTGCGAAAGCATAAGCGACCTTGAGCAGCGGCTAGCCTGCGGAATGGCGGTGTTGGTAAGAGAGGGAACTATAGAGCCGAACTGCCGAACTCTTTGCGAGGGGATAGTAAAAAATCATATCCCTACGGACGATATAATGTTCTGCACTGATGACAAGTCTGCGGAGGATATAAAGGAAAACGGCTGTATAGATAATGCTCTGCGCATTGCAGTGAAATGCGGTATTTCCCCTGTGTCAGCAATAAAAATGGCTACTCTCAACGTCGCAAGGCACTATGGTGTTGACGATATCATAGGCTCGGTCGCTCCCTCAAGAAAGGCGAATTTTCTGCTTATGGATAGCCTTGAAAATATGACAGTGAAAAAGGTCTATCATCAGGGCAGACTTGTGGCTGAAAACGGCGAGTTTCTTTGCAGGCATGAGTTTGATTTAACTCGCTATCCTGAGCTTAAAAACACTGTGATATTGCCCAGAGGGCTTGACAGCCACTCTTTTGAGATAAAAGCAGGCTTTGAGAGGGGCTATGTTACTGCAAATGCAATTGAAATGCCCGAGGGTGGCATAGTCACAAAGCTTGTAAAAGGCAGGCTTGAAGTCAGCAACGGCATTGTATGCGGTGATACAAAAGCCGATATTCTGCCCATATTCGTTGTGGAGCGTTTCGGCAGGAGTGGTGAGATAGGCAGTGGCTTTATAAAAGGTCTTGGAATTAAAAGGGGAGCTGTTGCCGCAAGCTTTGCTCAGGAGAGCAATAATGTCGTTGTATCGGGCGTTGACCCTGCGGATATGCTTTGCGCTGTGAAAGCTGTTGAAGCGAACGGCGGCGGTGCGGCTATGGCTATTGACGGCAAGGTGGCAGGGCTTTACTCCCTTCCTGTGGCAGGCATACTAAGCGGTGAAAACATCACAGGCGAGATAAAGGCACAGAAAGCTTTCAGAGAAGCCCTTGCCCTCACAGGGGGAAACATACAGCGTATGACGGTGGTGCTTACAGTGTCGCTGTGTCAGACTATCCCAGAGGTGGGGCTGACGGAAAAAGGGCTTTTTGACGTAAACCAGCAAAGATACATACCCACATTCACAGGCGGTGAAGAATTTGAAGAATAAGCCGGAAAATGTAATAATGACAGAGGGCGACCCTAAGAAAATAATATTCCGATTTGCACAGCCTCTTATATTTGCAAACCTTTTTCAACAGCTTTACAACACCATGGACACCATAATAGTGGGCAAGATAAATGGTGACGAAGCTCTTGCGGCGGTGGGAGTTTCCTTTGCAGTGACAATGGTCATGATTGCCGTTGCAACTGGTACGGGCATAGGAACATCGGTGCTTATAGCGAAATACTGCGGTGCCGGGAACAAGTCAAAGGTCAAGACGGGCATTTCCACTGTGCTGATATTTTCACTTATGGTCGCAGCGTTGATAGCGGTTCTTGGGGTGGTGCTTAGTATGCCGCTTTTAAGACTTCTGAAAACGCCGCAGAATATCATAAATGACGCTGCAAACTATCTGCGGATATATTCCTTAGGTATGCCGTTTATGTTTCTTTACAACGTGCAAGCGTCGGTATTTAGTGCCCTTGGCAACTCAAAGACGCCTTTTCATCTGCTTGTGATGTCCTCTTTGCTGAACATAGGGCTTGACCTTTTGTTTGTAGGGGGATTTTCCATGGGCGTATCAGGTGCGGCATGGGCGACTTTCATTGCTCAGGGAGTATCGGCAGTGATATCGTTTCTGCTTCTTACTGACAAGGTATACAAAAAAGACCCGAAAAGAGCAGATTTCAGCTTCTTTTCGGGGGTAGTGTTAAAAGAAATGTCATCATATGCGGCAGTATCGGTGATACAGCAGTCAGTGGTGTCGGTGGGAATGTTAATAGTGCAGTCTGCCGTCAATCCCTTTGGTTCGGACGTGCTTGCAGGGTACACGGCTGCTTCAAAGATAGACTCCTTTGCCATAATGCCGTTCATAGCTTGCGGAAATGCGATATCCACCTACACAGCACAAAATCTTGGGGCAGACAAAAAAGAGCGTATCAGAGAGGGCTACAAGGCGAGCGTGCTGTTATGCGCAGGCATAGCGGTGATAGAATTTGCAGTGATAATGCTTCTCAGACGGACCTTTTTGGGCTTTTTTATGGACTTGTCAAGCTCATCGTCTTCCGCCATAGAAACAGGCATGGGCTACATGACAGACCTTGCGTTTTGTTATATAATAATGGGAATAAATTCAAGCTTTAACGGAATGTTAAGGGGGCTTGGGTGTTTGAAGCTGTTTTTATCCGGAAGCATAATAAATCTCACGTTCCGAATTATTTTCACCTACGCTCTGGTATCGGTCATAGGCGTATCAGCAGTATGGCTGTCAATGCCTGCAGGTTGGGTTCTGAGTTTTATTTACGGGAGAGTGGGGTATAGGATCATGTGCAAGAAGAAAGATAGTGCAGGGATAAGCGAGATATGATTGGTAAAGCATTAGCTTCCGAGCAGTTGTCAGCGGCTGTTCGGAAGCTGTTTTTATTGTAAAACAAAAAAACTCGCAAACCCTCGTAAATAAAGGATTTGCAAGCTTTCTAACTTGGTGCGGCAAACGGGACTTGAACCCGTACGTCAAGGACACACGCCCCTCAAACGTGCCTGTCTGCCAATTCCAGCACTGCCGCATTTGCTATTCTTTTCGCTGAACTCTTTCGTTTCGTTTGTGTTCCGTGTCATTCAACTTAATTATTATAGCATTTATTTTTTCTATTGTCAAGGTTTTTTTTCAAAAAAATTCGACTATTTATAAATATACATATCACATACTTATTTATATATGTTCAAATTCCGCTATTGACAAATCAGTCAGGCAGTATAACAGTTCTGTTAGGCTAGATATTCTAAAGCAAAGCAGAAATTGAGCTGTTCCACCTATACAAAACAGTTTCACTCATTATGAATTTTTTCAACAAAAAAAGGACTTCATTACGAAGTCCTTTAATTATTTGTGCAAACTCAGGATTACTTGAGCTCAACAGAAGCGCCAGCAGCCTCAAGCTTTGTCTTGATCTCCTCAGCGTCAGCCTTTGAAACACCTTCCTTGATTGCCTTAGGAGCGCTCTCAACGAGTTCCTTAGACTCCTTAAGACCAAGACCTGTGATCTCCTTAACAGCCTTGATAACAGCCATCTTAGCATCGCCGAATGAAGTCAGAACTACGTCGAACTCTGTCTTCTCCTCAGCAGCAGCGCCAGCAGCACCAGCAGCT
>ERZ780094.481-NODE-481-length-15693-cov-4.503005_pt1 | contig 15693 bp, 14 predicted proteins | sample MGYA00511174_ERZ780094 | MGnify/ENA primary metagenome ERZ780094 (study PRJEB29588, sample SAMEA2148063) | human gut metagenome | biome: human gut; feature: human-associated habitat; material: faeces | place: Denmark | collected 2008/2010 ...
GCTGACGCCCTTAGCGCGGTAGGGCAGGCCCATGCGGCCGATGATGTACTGCCCCGCGTCGTGCAGCAGGGCGTTGAGCTGCGCTGAGCTCTCGCTGTTTTCCACGATGATGCCGATCAGCGCCACGCGCGTTTCCATGCGCGCTCACCTCGCTTTCGTTTTGTCTATTGTACGCGAAAACCGGCGGAAACGCAACGCGTTTCCGCCGGTTTTGTTCCGGAAGTGCCGCTTATTTGCCCTGCTTGTAAAACTGCTTGGAGTTATCGAGCACCTGGCACTCGGCGTTCGGGTAGAGCACGACCTTCTTCGGCGTGCCGTCGTCGAGGATGCGCAGGGCGTCATTCCACGTCTTGACGTACTCGGCGCCGGAGTGCTCGTCGATGTACCACGGGTCGCGCATGCCCTTGACGGTGTGCTCGGCAAACACGACGGCGTGGGCCATGTTCTTGCCCTTCGTGTAGCAGCCGGACCACATCATGCCGCCGGGGGCGGAGTGACCCCACTTGTCGTACAGGAAGTGCACGCATGGGCCGAACGGGGAGTTCGCCGCGAGCACGAACGAGCCGCCGTCCTTGAGCGAGGCAATGACCTCGGGCGTGTAGGCGCAGTTGGCCTCGGCGGGCTTGAAGTAGTTGTTGGCGATGACCACATCGCAGTCGGGCACGAACTTCGCCGCGTAGTGCTCAGCGGCGTAGGCGGCTGCGTGCTGGATCTCGGCCTCGAAGTCACCGGCGAACAGGTTGCAGATCTGCGCGTGGCCGTTGAGGATGGCGTCGATCTTGAAGTCCAGCCCCATCATGCGCGTGGCCTGTTCGGCGTCGCTGCGCATGAGCGTGTGGGGGTTGCCCATGTTGAACTCCGTCGTCGTTGTGAAGCTGTGGTTGCGCATGATCGTGCGCAGCGAGCTCACGCCCGGCAGGATGCACTTGGCGCCGCCGCTGAAGCCGTAGTAGCTGTGGGCCATGGTCGTGCCGATGGCGATCTTGTAGTCGGCGGACATGACGTCGGCATTGATCTCGACGGGCACGTTGTTGGTCGTGTTGCCGACGAACACGTGGTTAAAGAACAGGTTGTGGTTGTGCACCTCGTAGTTTTCGACGATCTCCTCGCCGAGCTTGCGCACGAACTCCGTGCGGTACATGACACCGTGGGTGCCGAGCGCGATGATGAACCAGATGTTCTCCTTCGGCACGCCGGCGGCGCGCAGCTCCGCGATGACGGCCTTGGCGATGGGCTCGCACGGCGTCGGGCGGGTGATGTCGTCGATGATGATGACGGCGCTCTTCTTGCCGGCGGCGCCCTCGGAGATGGGTTTGGCGCCGATGGCGGCGTGAATCTTCTCGGCAATCTGCGCCTCGGTCAGAGCCGGGGTGTCATAGCCGTGGATCTTGGAAATGTGCACGTCCCAGTTGTCGGGGAACGCGATCGGGATCGGCTGGTCGCCGTAGTTGCTGTTGGAAGGCAGGTCGAATGTCTTCATGTAGAAACCTCCTGAGGTCAGCTTTCCTCGCCGGTGTCTTGCTCGCCCAGAAACTCGCGGTACGGGCCGGTCAGCGTCAGGTGGTCGCATACGGCGGCGGCTGCGGCGGCTTCGTCGCGGTCTTTCAGGGCCTGACAGATGGCCTGGTGTCCGGCGTGCGTCAGCGCGTTTTCGTCCAGGCGCCAGGTTTTCTCGAGCACACGCTCGCGGTAGATGTCCATAAGCGAGGACAGCGTGGTGTAGATGTACTTGATGAGGGCGTTGTGTGACATGCGCATGAGCGCATTGTGAAACTGGGAGTCCAGCGCGGATTGCTGGTCAATCGGCGTGCCGATGTAATCGTAGTCCGCCAGCGCGCACACGCGCGCGATCTCGGCGTCGGTCGCGTTGCGGATGATGTCCCGGCACACATCGGTTTCCAGCACGATGCGCAGATCCAGCACGTTTTCGAGCGTGCCGTTGCTCAGCGCGAACAGCGCGCAGATCGGCCGGTTGATCGACAGCTCCGGCGTGTTCGTGATGTACGAGCCGCTGCCCTGGATGCTCTGCACAATGCCCATGGCCTCCAGACTCTTGATCGCCTCGCGCACGCACGTGCGGCTGACGTCGAACTTCGTCGCCAGACACAGCTCCGTCGGCAGCTTGTCGCCCTTCTGGAGCTGACCGTGATTGATCTGATCGAGGACGGCGTCCACGATTTTTTTGTAATTTGTACTGGACTCTGGTTTCATGTTGTTACCTCGCTGAGCGATATTCACAAAAATCGCATCGTTTTTTTGAACATTATGATTATTTACAAAGAAAAAGAGCGATGGTATGATGGAAGCAATCAAATGTGTCAGACAAATTCGGGGCCTTCCAGAGGTCCTTTCCTTATTCGCCGGAAAGTTGTCTGACAATTATCGGGTGACTTATGATCTGTGTCTACATTAGCACATTCTTTTTTTTAAGTCAATGATTTGTCAGACAACTGACGCTTTATGGGACACAGAAAGAAAGAAGCCAAATCAGCGCCGAGTGAGGTGAGCCATCGAGAGAACTGGAGCAGCATTCCCCCTGTATCGCAAAAGCAGAGATTTTGGAATGAAAATGTAACTTAGAGGAGAAGAAGAAAATGTCAAACACGAGCAACGCATCAAAAAATGTCAAGCGTTTCCTGCTGCTGTTCGCGCTCGGGATCGCTTACGGCTTTATGTACGTCATGCCGTACATGAAGTCCAGCTTCTACGATCAGATGATTGCCGCCATGGGCTGCACGAATGCCCAGCTCGGCTCTCTGATGACCGCTTACTGCATCTGCTGCACCGTCTCCTATCTGCCCGGCGGCTGGATCGGAGACAAGTTCAACCCGAAGCCGGTTCTGCTGATCTCCATCTTTGGTCAGGCAGCGCTGAGCTTCCTGTTCATGTTCACGTATAAGAGCTACACCATGGCCGTCATCATCTGGCTGCTCATGGGCCTGACCGGCGGCTTTGCTTTCTGGCCGGCCATCATGAAGGGCATCCGCATGACGGGCACCGACGAAGAGCAGGGCCGTATGTACGGCATCTTCGAGGCCCTCAACGGTCTGGCTTCCCTGCTGCTGAGCTTCATCATGATCGGCGTCATGGCTGTCGTCGGCGGCAGCGACCTCATCACCGGCTTCAAGAGCGCGCTGGCATTCATGGGCGGTCTGTCCATCGTGTCCGGCATCCTGGTTGCGGTCCTGATGCCGAAAGACGCGGCTTACGGCGTGAGCGAAGAAGAAAAAGAAAATCAGAAAAAGATCACCTTCAAGGACTATGTGTCCGCCTTTAAGATCCCCGGCGTGTGGATCATGGCCATCCTGGTCTGGTGCTATGTGACCATCTCCGCCGTGGCCAGCTACCTGACGCCGTACAGCACGGGCGTGCTCGGCATGTCCGCAACGCTGGCGGCCACCATCGGCACGTTCCGCACTTACGGCTGCCGCCTGATCGGCGGCCCGCTCGGCGGCTATCTGGCCGATAAGGCGTTCAAGTCTGTCTCCAAGGAGCAGTTGCTCGGCCAGCTTGCCTGCCTGGTGACGATCGGCATCTTCCTGGTCCTGCCCGGCGGCACGAGCGGCGGTCTGCTCGTGGTTTTGCTGCTGCTGGTCGGCATCGCCATGTTCCTGTGCAAGGGCACATACTTCTCCATCCAGCCGGAAATGGGCATCCCGACGCACATCTCCGCGACGGCCGTTGCCATCGCGACGTTTGTCGGCTACATTCCGGATATGTTCGTGCACACGATGTTCGGCAACTGGATCGACGCCTACGGCGACGCGGGCTACACGAAGATCCTCTTCTACGGCGTCGGCACGGCGGTGCTGGGCGTGATCGCAGCCGTCTGGGCCATATTGATCAGTATGACTGGGCGATCCGCGGCTGCAAGGCCGGCCAGGCGCCCCGCAAGGTCCAGAACGTCTACTACACCAACCCGCAGTACCCCGCGTTCCTGCGCAGCAAGTATCAGGCGATCGAGGACAACGAGCAGCGCTGGGAGTCCTACTATGCGGAGGACGCTGACGTGGTGCTCGTGGCTTACGGCATCAGCTCCCGCATCTCGAAGGAAGCGGTGAACATGGCCCGCGCCGAGGGCTTCAAACTTGGCCTGATCCGCCCGATCACGCTCTGGCCGTACCCGGTCAAGGCGTTTGAGACCTGCAAGAACGCCAAGGCGTTCATGACGGTCGAGATCAACATCCTCGGCCAGATGGTCGACGATGTGAAGCTGGCTGTGGAAAACAAGTATCCGGTCGGCTTCTATGGCACGTTCTTTGGTCTGCCGGAACCGGAAGAGATCGTCGCGCAGGCCAAGGCCATGCTGGAAAAGGAGGGGAAATAAATGAAACTCAAAGCACCCGAAACTGTCTTTTCCTCCGCCGGCTTCTGCCCCGGCTGCGGCCACGGTCTGGCCACCCGTCTGATCGGCGAGGTCTCCGAGGAACTCGGCATTCAGGAAAAAATGCTGGCAGTCGTGGACGTTGCCTGCTGCTCGTTCAACATTGACTACTGGCGCTACGATACCATCATGGCGGCCCACGGCCGCGACATCCCGACGGCTGTCGGCGTCAAGCACATCCGCCCCGAGAACCCGGTCTTTGCTTACCTGGGCGACGGCGCTGCCTACTCCATCGGCATGGCGGAGACCATTCACGCTGCGCTGCGCAACGACAACATCTGCGTGTTCGTCGTCAACAACAGCGTCTTCGGCATGACCGGCGGCCAGATGGCCCCGACCACCCTGCCGCACCAGAAGACCGCCACGTCCCCGAAGGGCAAGGACCCTGCAAAGTACGGCACCCTGAACGTCGTCGACGTGCTCGGCAAGATGGACATTGCCTATCTGGCACGCGGTGAACTGGTCGGACCTGCCGGCATGAACAACTGCAAAAAGCTCATCCGCAAGGCGTTCGAGCACCAGCTCAACGGCGACGGCTTCAGCCTCGTCGAGCTGCTCAGCCCCTGCCCGACCAACCTGAACATGCCGCCGGTGAAGGCCCGCGAGCATGTGCACACGGAAATGACCAAGTATTTCCCGCTCGGCGAATACATTGACAAGAAGGGTGGTAATCAGGCATGATGGTAGAAATGATTTGCGCCGGATTCGGCGGCCAGGGTGTCCTGACCACCGGTCTGATCCTGGCAGAGGCCGGCATGAAGCTCGGCATGAACGTGCTGTGGTATCCGTCCTACGGCTCCGAGATGCGCGGCGGCACGGCCAACTGCACCATTAAGTTCTCCGACAAGGAGATCGCCAGCCCCTGCGCCAAGAAGATCGACATCCTCATGGCCATGAACGCGCCGGCGATCGACAAGTTCGAGAGCAGCCTGCGCCCGGGCGGCCTGCTGCTGGTCAACAGCTCGCTCGTGCACGAGCGCGAATACCGCGACGACATCCAGGTCGTCAAGGTCCCCATGACCGAGATCGCTGCGGAGTATGAGAACCCGAAGGGCGCCAACATCGTCATGATGGGCGCCATGGCCGCCAACTCCGATCTGTTCACGGAGGACGATCTGGAGCGCCTGACCAACGAGTTCTTCGAGAAGAAGGGCAAGATCAACCCGAAAAACAGCCTCTGCTTCCGCGCCGGCACGCAGATCCACTAAACCGGCGAACTCCACGGGTCTTTGCTCATTATAATTACTTAATCAGCACCCGGGGCGCTGCCCGGCAGCGCCCCGGGAAAATCCCGCTCTGGAGGTGTAAATTTTTTGAATGTCTTCGACGTCATCATTATTCTGGCATATTTTGTCGGCATGATCGTGCTCGGTCTGATCGCAAACAAAAAACAGACCGGCGTGGATGATTATTATCTGGGCGGCCGCTCGATGGGTGCCTTTAAGATCGGCGCGCTCTGGATGGCCGGCTGGATCGGCGGCTCGTCCGTCATCGGTACATCCTCAAACAGTTATTCCATGGGCATCACGGGCGTCTGGTATGTCGGCGCCATCGCCGTCGGCTGCGTGATCTTCGCGCTCGTCATGGCCAAGCCCGTCAAGCGCGCGAGCGAAGTGCTGCAGAACATCACGTTCCCGGAGCTGATCCACGCGCGCTATGACCAGAAAAACAGCACCATGGCCAGCATCACGACCATCCTCGCCATGATCGGCTACACGGCGGCGCAGTTTGTCGCCGGGGCCTCGATTCTGAACGTGCTCACGGGCTGGAACCTGGGCCTGTGCTACATTCTTGCGGCCGTGGTCATCGTGTTCTATGTCTCGACGGGCGGCCTGCTCGCCGTGACGTATACCGACATCGTGCAGATGGCGCTGCTGCTGCTGGGTGTGGTCGGGCTCGCGGTGCCGCTGGTCGGCTCGCAGCTGCACAAGATGGGCGCGAACCTCGTCACCGACCTGCCGGCGAGCTCCTTTGACCTCGGCGCCTGGGGCTGGCCGACGATCCTCGCGCTTGGCCTGTCGACCATCATGTCGTTTTTCACGAGCATGGACAGCTATACCCGCTGCATCGCGGCCAAGGATGCCAAAACCGCCCGTACCGGCACGATCTATGCGGCCGTGCTCGTGTTCATCATCGCCGGCGCCAGCACGTTCCTCGGCATGGCCGGCAAGCTCATCCTGCCGGACCTCTCGTCGTCCAACAACGTCATTGCGGCGCTCGTGGTCGAGCTCTTCCCGCACGGACTCAAGGGCCTCGTGCTCATCGGCGTGCTCAGCGCCATCATGTCCACGGCGGACATTTCCGTCCTGACCGGCTCGGCCAGCCTGACGAAAGATATTTACCAGCGCTACATAAACCCCAACGCGTCGGAAAAGACGCTCCTGCACGTGGGTCTCGGTGCGTCCCTGTTCGTGGGCGTGCTCGGCGCGATCTTCGGCTGGTTCACACAGGACATCATGAACATCCTGCTCATCACGTTCACCATCAACTCGGCCGGCCTGTTTCTGCCGACGATCGGCGCGTTCTTCTGGAAGAAGTCGTGCTCGGCGGGCGCGTTCGCGTCCATGCTCTCGGCGACGGTCATCGCCGTCGTCTGGTTCATCGGCGGCAAGGTCAGCGCGCTGCCGCTGTTTTCCATCGATGCGCTCTGGCCCAGCTTCGGCGTATCGGCTATTTTGTATGTCGTCATCTGCCTGACGCACCACCAGACCCCGGCGGAGCAGGAAACGGCGGAGAAATTCTATGCGGCCAAGTGAGCCGCAAAGCCCCCATCCCAAGATAGGAGTATTGTCACAATGGAGCAAATGAAGAAGATGCCCCTCGAGGGGATTCGTGTCGTGGAGCTGGCGACGGTCGTTGCCGCCCCGACCGCGTCGCGCGTGCTGTGCGCGTTCGGCGCAGAAGTCATCAAAGTCGAAACCAAGATCGGCGACGAGATGCGCCGCGCCGGTGAGTTCGAGATGGTCGTGTGCGAGGACGATAAAAACCCGCTGTTCACCATCCAGAACAGCGGCAAGCGCCTGACGAGCATCGATCTGAAAAATCCGGACGGCAAGGCCGCCTTCCTCCGTCTGCTCGAAACGGCCGACGTGTTCCTCACGAACGTCCGCCTGCCGTCGCTGGGCCGCCTGGGTCTCGATTATGAGACGCTGCACAAGGCCTACCCCGGCCTCGTGTACGCGCACTTCTCCGGCTTCGGCCCCAAGGGCCCCGATGCCGCCAAGCCCGGCTTTGACAGCACGGCATTCTGGCTGCGCAGCGGCCCGATGGCCGACTGGCAGGTGCCCGGCTCCTTCCCGTTCACGCCGACCTACGCCTTCGGCGACATGGCCACGAGCTCGGCGTTCCTGTCCGGCATCCTCATGGCCATCATCGGCAAGAAGAGCACCGGCATGGGCACGTTCGTGAGCACGTCGCTGTTTGCCAGCGGCATCTGGTGCAACGCCATCGGCGTCGTGTCGCACCAGCCGCAGTTCGGCGGCGAGCGCCCGAACGACCCCCTGCGCCCGGCCGACCCGTTCTGCCACTTCTACGAGTGCAGCGACGGCAAGTGGATCGGTGTGTTCGACAATGAGTACCGCCGCGAGCTGCCGAAGTTTGCAAACCTCTTCGGCATGCCGGAGATCGCCGACGATCCCCGCGCCGCCAGCCTGGAGGCGCTGCACGAGACGGACTTCATCGTCGAGATCGTCACGCGGCTCAACGCCATCTTCAAGACCAAAACCGTCGCCGAGTGGGAAGCCTTCCTCTCGGAAAACAACGTCTCCTGCGAGCGCATGCGCACCATCCGCGACGTGAGCACCGACGAGCAGGCCATTGCCAACGGCTATATCCAGAAGGTCACCTTCAAGGACGACCTTGAGGTCATGATGCCGTGCCCGCCGATGCAGTTCACGGAATACGCCATGCGTCCCTACACGTCCGCCGGCCGCCTCGGCGCCGATACGGACAGCATTTTCCACGATCTTGGTTATACCGATCCGGAGATCGCCGCCATGAAAGCCAGCGGTGCCATTCAGTAAAGAAAAGGAGATCATACCATGAAAATCGTTCTGGCAGAAGTGCCCTATACCAAAGACAGAGACATCAGCGTCGAGAAGTCCTGCGTCCCCGAGGGCGCGGAGCTGACCATGGCCGTGTTTGACGAGCACGCCGAGAATAACGACGCGTTCTACGCCGAGATCAAGGACGCCGACATCATCATCGACGGCTACGTCCACTTCGGCAAGAAAGAGATCGACGCCATGGACCACTGCAAGGTCATCTCCTTCCAGTCCACCGGCTACAACGAGGCCGACCTCGACTACGCGAAGGAAAAGGGCATTGCCGTCTGCTCCATCCTCGACTACTGCACGCAGGAGACCGCCGAGAGTGCCATGGCCCTCATGCTCAACCTCCAGCGCGGCATCCGCCAGTATGACCGCAGCGTCCAGCAGGATCACGTCTGGGATTACCAGGTCGTGCCGGGGCTCAAGCGCATCGCCGGTCAGGTCATGGGCATCGCCGGCCTCGGCCGCATCGGCCAGTCCGTCGCCCGCAAGGCGCAGGCGTTCGACATGGAAGTCATCGCCTACGACCCGTTCCTGCCGCCCGCCATTGCCGAGAACCTCGGCGTCAAGCTCGTCGATTTCGACACCCTGCTGGCCGAGTCCGACGTGCTGAGCCTGCACATGAACCTCACCGAGGAGAACTACCACATGTTCAACAAGGAAGCGTTCATGAAGTGCAAGAAGCACCCCATCATCGTCAACGAAGGCCGCGGTCCGCTGATCTGCGATGACGACCTCGTCTGGGCGCTCGACAACGGCTACATCCGCGGCGCCGCGCTCGACATGGTCGAGAGCGAGGACCCGGACCTGAGCACCTGCCCGCTCGTCGGCCGCGACGATGTGCTGCTTACCCCGCACAGCGGCTACTACTCCGACACGTCCAACTACCTCGTCGCGAAGCTGTCCATGGATAACGCCCTGTACTACGTCAACGGCGAGTACGACAAGGTCAAGTCCATCCGCAACGGCGTCAACGCCTGAGCCATTTTTCCGCTTGCTTCCGCTGGGCTGCCAATTTTCAATTTCTCTTTTTCCACCCTTCTTTCTGTTCTGTTTTGCGATTTTATCGGACAAATCTTCTCTCCTGCCAGCCGTCCAGTGGATTCCCAATATTCCCGTGTTCGCGTCCGGTCTCCGGCGCGGGCACGGGCCTGAAAACCGGCACGCGCCGGGCACTGCGACAGGTGTCCGGTGCTTTTTTGCGGTTGACAGTTCCGCGTAAGCACAGTAAAATCAAAAGAGCGGGCGGGGTCCGCCAGAGAAAGAGAACGTTTTTTGATCGCGGAGGTATTTCTAATGGAACCTGCAAAAGTATATTTTTCCGATCTGCGCACGGATGAGGTCAGCACGCTTGAGAAGCTGCACCGGCTCATGAAGGCGGCCGGCTTCGAGCAGATCGACTTCAAGGACAAGTATGTTGCCATCAAGCTCCACTTCGGCGAACCCGGCAATCTGGCCTATCTGCGCCCGAACTGGGCGCGCGTCGTGTGCGACTACGTGCGCGAGCTCGGCGGCAAGCCGTTTCTTACCGACTGCAACACGCTCTATGTCGGCGGCCGCGCCAACGCGCTCGACCATCTCGACAGTGCGATGCGCAACGGCTATACGCCCATGACCACCGGCGCGCAGTGCATCATCGCCGACGGGCTCAAGGGGGACGATTACGACCTCGTGCCCATCCGCGGCGGCAAATATCTGCGCGCGGCAAAGATCGGCCGCGCCATCATGGACGCGGATATCTTCATCTCCCTCACGCACGCCAAGGGCCACGTGTCCGCGGGCTTCGGCGGCGCGCTCAAGAACATCGGCATGGGCTGCGGCTCGCGCGCCGGCAAGGAGGAGATGCACAGCTCCGGCAAGCCCGTCGTCGATACGGATAAGTGCATCGGCTGCGGCAAGTGCGTGGAAAACTGCGCGCACAACGGCCCGCACATCGAAAACGGCAAGTGTACCATTCTGAAATATAAGTGCACCGGCTGCGGCCGCTGCATCAACGTCTGCCCGATGCACGCCATCCATGCGGACTATGCGATCGCAAACGAGCTGCTCAACTGCAAGATCGCCGAGTACGCCAAAGCCGTCGTCGACGGCCGCCCGTCGTTCCACATCGCGCTTGCGGTGGATGTGTCGCCCTGCTGCGACTGCCACAATTTCAGCGACGTGCCGATCGTGCCGAATGTGGGCATGTTCGCGTCCTTCGACCCCGTGGCGCTCGACACCGCCTGCGCCGACATGATCAACGCCCAGCCGGTCAACCCGAACAGCGTCATCGCGCACGAGCATGAGCACCTGCACGACCACTTCACGGCCGCGCACCCGGACACCGACTGGCGCGCCGCCGTCGAGCACGGCGAGGCCATCGGCCTTGGCACGACGCACTACGAGCTCATCGAGGTCTGATCGGAAATAACGCAAAGGCTCCCCCGGAATTCCGGGGGAGCCTTTTTTGTCATATGTATTCTCTTTGGGTGATCCGTTTTATGATCGCCCGAGCCAGAAGTCCGGCGACGCCTATCTTTTTTGCAACATGCTTCTTGCCGTGCAGATAGAGTGCCTTGACCTCGATGCCCGCTATATCCTCCGCGGTGAGCGGATCATCGCCGAGAACGACGAAATCGGCAATCATACCGGGTGCAAGAGTGCCGCGTTTATTCTCCTCATGGCTCATATACGCGGGATTTGCCGTTATCATGCGCAGCGCGTCGAGACGCGATATGCGCTCGTCCGGATTGGGATGATTTACGGAGCACGCCATACCGTACAGGGGCTTTGGACGCGTGCACGGTCCGTCGGAGCCGTCGCCTACGACAAGTCCGAGGCGGTGCATCGTTCCCAGCGCGTTTAGTTTGTCAGTGCGCTCTCTGCCGAGCACCGAGCACAGATACTCGTCCGGCTCCTGCTTCCAATATATAAACGGCGACTGCGCGGCTATGCACAGCTTTATCTTTGCCGCGCGCTTTAGCTGCTCCTCGCTTGCAAGGCAGACATGGATCATCACATGGCGCGCATCGTCCCACGGCTTATCGGCATAAGCCGCCTCATATGCCGTTATGCACTGCTCCACCGCCGCATCGCCTATGGCGTGCATGGTTATCTGCCAGCCCTCGCGGTTTGCGCCGATGGCGAACTCGTTCACGCGCTCCTGCGGATAATTCAAAACGCCGTAGTTGTTCGGATCGTTCGCGTACGGCTCCTTGAGCGCCGCGTCCTCTGAGCCGAAGCAGCCGTCGAGGGCAAGCTTGAAGCAGCCGCCGACGCGCTTGAAGCCGTGCTTTTTCACGGCCTTGAGGTCCATGGTCTGGAAGAATATGCGGAACGCCTGCGGCAGGCCGGGCGCGAGTATTTTGATCATGTCTATATCCAGATCGTTTGCAAAGCCCACGCCCTCAACGGTGTGCACGAGCCCGATGCCGACCGACGCAAGGTACTCCGCGCCTCCGGAGAGACCGCGTATAATATCCATCGTGGGGATATACGCCGTCGCCTCGTTCACGCCGTTATAAAACGCCGACTGGTACAGCCATCCGGTCTCGGTATTGCAGCCGGGATCGGATTTCACCTTATCCGACAGCAGTGCTAGCATTGCGCTGTTGCACACGGCAGCATGACCGTCGTACTTCATGACCATGAGCGGACGCTCCGTCCAGTCGTCAAGATCGCGCTTTTCGGGAAGCCGATGCTCGGCAACGGTGTTCGCGGTGCAGCCGTAGCCCATGAGCACCTTGTTTTTCCGGTGACTGTCGGCATAGCGTCTGACCGCCGCCTTTGCTTCGGCAAAATTTTTGACATCCATGAGATAGAATGTGTTCTCGAAAACGCACAGCGAGCCGAAATGCATATGCGTGTCGCCGAACGCGGGCGTTACCGTCGCGCCGCCGAGATCGACCCGTTTTGCCTTGCCGTAGCGCGGAGGGATGCTGCTTTCATCGCCGAGCCACACGATGTGACCGCCCTTTACCGCCATCGCGGTGTAAATGCGGTTTTCCTTTTCGCAGGAGATGAATCTGGCGTTCGTATAAAGCTCCATAACCTCATTCCTTTCACTTCTAAAATGGGCTCCATGTAGACATGGAGCACTACAGCCTGTTTAAAGATCCAAGCTGTTTAGGAAAGACAAGTGTACAGCGGGGGAGCGCGAGGGGGGGGTAAGCCCCCGCTCGCAATTGGATCATAGCCAAAAACGACTGAAAAACTGATTTATCAGTTTTATCAGGCTTTTTGACGAGCGCAGCGAGCTCCAAATCCATGGCACCGATCACGCCGATCCGGCCATAAGCCAAGAGAAACGCTCCTTTTCGGCAGCGCGGCCGCGCCGCACTGCGGTTTTTTCGTCTACCTTAATCCTTCTGCCCGCCGGTGTCAAGCCGCCGCTATGAAATTTATGAGTTGCTCATAAATTTGCGGATATCTTGTTTTTCCCATGCGGTTTGCTATCCTAAAGACAAGCTCAAAAACCACAAGGAGGAACGCATCATGCTCAACGAAAACGTCAAAAAACTGCTCAAGGAAAACATGTGGGACCTGGCCACCTGCGCCGACGGTGTGCCGAATGTGGTGCCGGTCGCGTTCAAGGATGTGACGGATGACGGCAAGCTCGTCGTCGGTGACGTGTTCCTGGACACGACGCTGCGCAACCTCGCCGCGAATGACGGCCGCATCGCCGTGTCCGTGTACGACGCCAAGACGTTCGATGGCTACCAGATCCGGGGCGCGGCCGAGCACGTCACGGATGGGCCGGTCGTGTCCACGTTCAAGACCATGGTCGAGCAGATGTTCCAGGGCGCGGCCATGGCGAAGGGCGCGCTGGTTATCACGCCGGAGACCGTGATCGTCACGACGCCCGGCGCGGAGAACAAGAAAGTTCTGTAACCGCAATTTTCACCACTTTGTGATCGCTTTCTCTTTTTGCCCGGAGGCGGGCGCGGGCCGTATGGGTCCAGCGCCCGCCTTTTGCACATGCTTGAAAAGCTTGAAACTTTTCTGCGTCTGATATACAATACAGCATGATAATACCAGCCGTGGAAAATCACGGTACGTAAGAAAGAAGGAGAACGCCGGGCTATGCTTCAAGTTGCAGTGTGTGATGATGAAGTCTGGTGTCTTGACCGGACGGTGCAGATCCTGCGGGGAGCGCTGGGGGAGATACCTTATAATATACAGACGTTTCAAAGCGCGGATGCCGTGCTGATCGCGCTCGAGGAGAAATGCTATCATCCGGATATTGCCGTGCTGGATATCCGCATGGCGGACGTGGACGGCATTGCACTTGCCAAGCAGATCAACCGTAGCGCACCGGCATGCCGGGTCATTTTTCTCTCCAGTTACAGTGGCTATCTCATGGACGCCTACGAGACAGAGCACGATTATTATGTGCTCAAGTCCGACGAGGCGGCGCGGCTGCCGGTCGCTCTGCACAAGGCGCTGGGCGCGCTCTCGGCCGAGAAAACGCTCACGCTCCGGCGCGGCGGCAGCTATCAGCGCGTCGGGCTCGACACGGTGCTGTGCCTGGAGCGGTCGCTGCACAAAACCATTGTGCACACGACCGACGGCGATCTCGAGACGACGCAGAGCCCGCAGGCCCTGCTCGCAGGCGGTGGGGGGGGGGGGGTTTTCTGCTGGCACCAGAGGTTCTGGGTCAACTGCCGGGCGATCGTCGGCATGGAGCACGAGACCTTCTGCCTGAGCGACGGCACGCGCGTGCCCATCAGCCGTTCGCGCAGGAATGACGCGAGGGCGGCGTTTTTCCGGCTGCTGGCCGGCCGGAGCGCGCAGATGGATGCGCAGCTTGACGGTGATCTTGCTGCGGAGGGCGCGTGCAATGGCGTATAACGGTTATTTGGCGGACCTGTTTTTCAATGCCTGCGCGATCGCTCTGTGGGCGGCCTTTTTGTGGCGCGTGCTCGACGGGCCGCGCTTTTCGACCTGGCTGACGGCGCTGCTTGCCGCGGCCATCGGTGCGGTGTACATGGCCTCGACGCTGCTGCTCACCAATGTGGGACAGGTGCGCGCGCTGATGTTCCCGCTGTGCTCGTTTGCAATGGCGTTTCTGCTGTTTCGCGGTAAGCCTGGGCGCAAGCTGCTTGCGGTTGCTGCGGAGTTGGCCAGTTCCCTACTGCTGGAGCTGATGTTCACACCGCTGATGATCGACCTGGTGCCGAGCGATAAGCTGTCGGTCTGGGCCGACCCGCGCTCGCTGATCTACGGCGTGGCGTTTTTGCCGGTACTGGCGTTGGGGCTGGGGCTGCTCAGTCTGCTGTTCACGCGCTCGAAAAACAACCTCTCCGGCAAGCAGCTGCTGATTTTTTCGGCGTTTCCAATCACGCAGATGGTCTGCGAGGCGTCGCTCGTGACGCTGATGTTCACACCGCCGCACTTCGAGTATATCCCCATGCAGCTGATCGTGTCGGCGCTGTTTCTGGTCACGGACATTCTGCTCTACCGCACCATGGTGCACACTGAGCAGCGTGTGCAGCTCGAGGTGGAAAACCAGCTGCTCGAAAAGCAGCTTGACGCGCAGCTCGCGCATTACAGCGACCTGACCGCGCAGTATGAGCAGATCCGCGCCATGCGGCACGACATTTCCCATCATCTGAACACCATCAACGCCCTCCTGCAGGCGGGCAATCTGAAAGCGGCCTCAGAATATTCCGAGCAGCTGCTGCCGATGCAGACGTATATCTCCCGGCTCGGCAAGTGTCAGAACCCGGTCGTGGACGCATTCCTATACAGCCGCATACAGGATGCGGAGCACCGGGGCGTGCCAGTGCAGGCGGACGTGTCGCTGCCGGTGGAGCTGCCGGTGTCCAACACGGACCTGATCGTCGCGTTCGGCAACATGCTCGATAACGCCCTGGAGGCCTGCGAGGGCGTGCCCGGCGCGCAGATCCGCTTGCAGGCGTATCTCGCGAAGGGGTACCTCGTCATTCACGAGCGCAACCCGGTGCGCGGTGAGCCTGCAGCGGCAAAGCCCCGGCGCATCCCGGAGCTGGAGCGCGGGGTGGGCTTTCGCGTGCTCAGCAGCCTCGCTAAGAAGTATGACGGCAGCTTCCGGCACGAACTGGAGCCGGGCGGTGACTACGCCGTCACGCTCATGCTCAAGGCTGCACCCGGCCCAGTCGTAAATCCAGAAAAAATAGCAGAGAGGAGCTAATTTTATATGCGTATTGCGATCCCTTATGAAAACGGAAACATTTTTCAGCACTTTGGCCGCTCGGAGGCGTTTAAGTTTTATGACGTCGACGGCGGCGCTGTCACGGCGGC